>JAABUO010000707.1_pt1 | contig 54883 bp, 73 predicted proteins | sample 5559291 | NCBI WGS metagenome assembly JAABUO01 (sample SAMN10711878, study PRJNA513372) | rock metagenome | isolation source: Antarctica rocks | place: Antarctica: Victoria Land, Finger Mt sud | reverse complement strand
TGGACGGTCATCCTGACGCTGTAGTAATGCTCAAGGCATAATCGAATGAGGTTGACAAGCGCTGGTCTTCCAATTGTATGCCGCCCAAAGAATAAGCTACTGGTTTGACTGACCTGGGGTAGCCAGTCATGAGCAGGAAGGCAGTGCTGGCATGCACAATGGGGCAGTCAGGCAGCCTGGGATCAGATAGGACAAAAGACTTTTGCAGTCTCATGAGGGGCGCCAGAAGAGAAGAGGGCAGGTCTTGTGCAGGCACTCCTGATGGACCAGTGGACCACCGCAACATGTCACCGCTATGCCTGCCTGTCACAACCAATGACACAAGGCATGAGCAAATTGCTGTGTGAATGTTGTGCTGCAGCATTGCAGCATGCAGCTGGAAAGGCATAGCATGTGACTGTGCCAATTGTATCTTCAACACATCACAAACTGTTTAGAAGATGCTTGCAGTCCCTTGGTGTTGTTGCATGTAGTGGCCTGATGCTTTGATAGGGTGCATGATACACAATTGCCCAACATGCAGGATTTGTCTGGTACCAGCAACGTACATGTACAGACACAAAGTACAAGCAAGTAAACACACAATGATGACTCAAGCTCACCATCGCTACTGCTCCATGACGTCAACACGCTGTGCACTCCCTGAGCCTTTTGCTGCTCTTCTGACACCACATCTGGAAAGCATGCCTGATGACCAATGCTGGGTGAGTCAACAATGTCAGCTTCAACCTGAGTGCCTGCAGACAGAAATAATGAATCCATGTCTGTCACAGGATGAAATAGCATACCGACATGTGCGTGACAACGGAGCGTTGTTACCTTCAAGTTCGTGAGTACCGTGTTGACTCATGAGCTTAGTGACGTCTGACTGGATGCCCATATAATGACTAACGCAGTTGTTTTCATCAAGCACTGGCGCTAAGTAAAACTGGTTCCAAAATTTGTCCCCTGACCTTTTGTAATTGATGAGGCAAACCTGTGAGCAGGAGTATGTAAGTACAACAGGTTTTGCATCCAGCAACCCCTGTCACAAGCTGTGCAACCCTGTGTCTTAGCTACCTCGCAGGTTCTCTCCTCTCGGATCGCATCGCGCATCTCCATAATCTGCGTTCATAGTGTGGTTGCAGCCCTGCTAGCCTTGCTGCAAACAAAGCAATAGCATTATGTTGCATACCTTTTGCCTTGAGGTCTCTGGCCCTTGCAAAAACCGGCAGTTCTTCCCAAGCACTTGGTCAGGTGAATAGCCTGTGAGCTCATAAAAGCCTGAAGATGCGAATGTGATTGGGAGGTCTGGCTCTCGACAGTCTGCCAACACGAAGCAGCATTGCAGCGCCTCCAGCTTTCCAGCAAGCTGCCCGTCAACTTTTGGACGGGTTGGGGGGGACATGGTATTGCAGGGTGGAACCCGGTGACAAAAGTAGCGACTTACATTCCTTGCAGATCACACCAGATTGTCGCAAGCAAGAGCTGCCTGCACACTAAGCCCTGATGTCGCAAGCAAGCACATGCAAAACAGACGTGCTTGCGTGTGCAACATCTAGACTACCATGGGTAGTCACCATGCCCTGTCTATGCAGTACAGAGGAATAGGGCGACTGCGTCAAGCCCCTTCCGACGGGGCTGCAAGGAGTCAAGTTTCGAAATCTCGCTTTCTGATCTCGCTTACACAAGCCTCCGCCGCTATCGGCATCATTTTGAAATGGTGACAGTCGATCAGTTGAAGACACAAGCTAACGCAGCATACTCTGCTGGCAAGCACGCCGACGCTGCGAGGCTGTACACACAGTAAGTGCCAGGGCAATACCTCCTAGTCTTGCGCTTACCGCTGCCTCTCTGACTGCAAAGTGACATTGGTGTCTATCGCAGGGCTTTGGACCTGGATCCGAAGAACCACATTCTGTTGTCCAACAGAAGCGCAGCTTATATTGGCTTGCAAGAGTTCAGCAAAGCTCTTGCTGACGCAGTAGCTTGCGTGGAAATCAGCCCAGAGTTTGTCAAGGGCTACAGCAGGAAGGGTTACGCATACCTTCAGCTCAATCACCTGGCTTTGCCGAGGCTGCATACCGACAGGGACTGTCACAAGATCCACACAACATTCCCCTGAAGCAGTCACTTGCTTCCATTCTGAAGGTGTCCCTTCATCATCAATGATCTGAGTGCGTCTACATGTCAATGCAAAACACAAAAGATCATGGAGCAATTGTGTGCACAGCTGTTGGCAAAAATCTGTCAGTTGTGAGCAGACACTTGTGGGGTTCTCAAGGCATGTTTCAAGCTGTATCTGTTCTCAGCGTTCAGCTGTCTTGACATGCAGGAGGATGGTGATCAGAGCACAAGATCCAGCAAAGCAAGGAATGATCAGTCCATACGTGACAGCATGTCACGAGTTGGTGAAATGTTTCCATATCACCTGGCCCGCGAGCCAAATCAGCCCCTGATTAGAGCCCTAGCTGGCGCTGACCTGGCATGTCTCCAATCCATCTTTGAACCTGAACTGCTCTCCTACCGAGCCACGCCTAACTACCTCCCCATCACTTCATTGGTGGTGTCGCTGGCACAGAGAACATCAATGCCAAAGAAGGAGGCGCTGCCCAAGTATGTAGCCATCTTAGAGTGGCTGCTGGATCAAGGAGCCAGAGTAGATGCTAGAGATATTGGTGGATACACAGCATTGGGTCACGCAGCTGCACACACTCCAGTGTTGCCACTGGCACAGGTGCTGCTGCAGAGGGGCTCCAATGTCAACTACCAGAATCGGTTTGGAGCCCCCGTGTTGATGTCGGCTGTGATGGCTTCTGAGGTACCTGCTTTTGGCCTGCCAAAAGTTACCACTACATGATGTGCCTCGTTCGCATGATGTAACAGCACTTGTGTGCTGAACCTGAGAGCGTGTGCCAGCAGTGCGTGTGACTTGAATAAGTTGGGCACCTGTAAATCTATAGGACCGCTCACAAACAGAGAAGCCAGGTTGCAGCTGTGCACAATATAAGATCGAGACTCATCTGCTGAGGTTTCAACATTCAGCTGGCTTAACCATCAGTGTCCGTACGCTAGCTCTTGTGCCCTGAATGCAACTGCTTGCTGGCAGGACGAGGCTGTAGAGCTACTACTGAAATGGGGAGCAGACCCTGACCTGAAGGATAATGATGGCGTCACAGCAAAACAGCTGGCTAGGTTTCACCCACACATGTTGGCTGGCATGCATCAGCAACAGGTACAAGTCAACCTGCGTCAACAGGCTGTTAGTCAGCGGGTGCAAGGTGTGAGTTGGAACACCGCCACTCTGTCAGCTTTGCATGTCCAAGCTGTCTCAAGCCACACTGTTGATGTTTGCACTTTGATCTGTGCAGCTATCAATGCAACCACTGCAGCTGTGTCAGTGACAGCTCCATGCAGCTAGACAAGATCGCAACACTTCTTTGCTGGGACACCTGTTGTGCTGATTGACAACAGTCAGAGAGAATAGAAACAGCAGTTGACAGTGCAGCGTTGACATGAAGCGGTGTCTGCAGGGGACACATGCTGAGGCTGCACAGCAGTTTAGTCATGAGTGTGGGCAATGTGGCAAGACAGGCGCTGTCAGGCGGTGCAGCAAGTGCCGACTTGTCATCTATTGTTCTTCTGAATGCCAGAAGGCTCACTGGTATATCTCCTTGATGCTTCTAATACATGACCAACTGCAATTGCAGATTTGTACGCTGTCAGCAAAGATCGCTTATCCCATTGTCAGGTCTGTGCGACTTTGTTGGTAAGAACAGCGTGAGCGTAAACTTGTGCGTTTGAACACTCACCATGCTGCACCTTGCAAATCAAATTTTTGGGCGTCATGCGGCAAAAGGCACTTGCATTTACATTATGGACATGTACCCGATGCTGACCCATGTTTGATCTTGAAAGCAGCAGGTGCACCAGCAGCTACATACAGCACAAGGCTTGATGCACAGGCTCCACGGCTTGAGCCTGCATGGTTGAGGCATTGCCTGTGCTGCTCAGGGCGGTGCACAAGAAGGAGTGCAAGCAGAAGGCACAGCAGCAGCTGAGGGTGAATGTCAGCAGCACCCCGCCTGGAGGGGCCTCAGGCCGGTCCAACAGCTGGGTTGGGGTCAGCCAGAGCGATGTTGCTAGATGGGCCTCTGGGCAGATGATTGGTCGTAACAAGGGCAGCTACCCTCAACCCAAATCCATGTCTGGCAACGTGGATGTCAAGCATGAAAAGCTGTTTGATGTCAAAATTCAGGTACCTGGCTATGCTCAAGCTATCATGCATACCCAGCCTGGCTTATGGCTAGTATATGTGCTGCTTCTGCATGCTCCATAGACTATCAAACACAGCACTGTCAGAGGCAGGACGTTCAACAAGTCACATTGGTCCCACCAAAGCAATCATGGCAGGCCGTCATGCCTAATTTGCAGATGGGAACGTGAAAGCAGAAGCATTTGGGGTGCACTGCAATGAAACACACAGTCCGCTTTCTTTGCCCAGTACCTACACAGCACCTGCAATATGTTTGTTTCATTCTGCTTGATTGACTCATTCAAACAGACCACATCAAGGCTGGAATGTAAGGCAGAAGCGTAGTTCATGTGAGCAAATCCTCTGGCTCAATGCCTGGGTCGCATCTACTTAACTCATGCCCCCAGTGAAATGTATGCCCCAATTGAAAGAGACCCAGCAGTGTCAACAGATGATTGTGCATCGAGGTGCCAAGTACAAAGTAAGATTCATGTTGCCTCTGCAGGTGCCCAAAGAGGACGCCCCCAGCATTCCACCTGAATACATGGCCAGATTCAACATCTCAGCTGAGGTGATGCTCTACAGTGCTGTCCATCTTTGCAATTCAACAACTCTCCATCCTGACCATTTAACAATATGCAGCAGTGAACATTCCTGGATGGTCAGGGTATAACACATATGCACTGGACTTTGTGTGATGCCTGCAAGCGCCACTAATGGAGCATGCAAGCAGCTTACCTGTCCGAGTGGCATTGCACCATGTCCATGCAACTTGCACTGCTGCCAATGCAAAGCATTACCCTCTTGACTTTGTACTGAGAGCTGTGCGCTGGTGGACAGGATGTTGAGCAAACCAAGCGCAGCCTCCCAATGTCAGGGATGTTAGACATGATGTGTTATAACCAAAAACGGGACTTCCAGTGCTGGATCCCTCGCAACCAGAATGACAGCAAGCAGCTTGCTCAGTTGATTAGGGCTAGTGGTCTGTCAGGAGGACTCAAGGCCTACTTCAAGGCTTTTGTAGATCAGACCACCAAGCAGCTAGTTGTCCTGCCCACAATGCTGCCTGCTCAGCCCTGGTGAGGAGATACGTAACGCCTCAAAACGCTTGTTGTAACGCTTCGTAGGGCAACCGACAATCAGTGTAGCTCTCTGCTTTTCAGGCTAGGCAAGCTCAGGGTACGTCTGACGAAGTACGTACAATGGTAAGTGTTGGACAACACTTGAACGATTTGTGCGCGTCGCAAAGCCACCTACATGACTCCCGCGAGGCAAATTGCCACTCACAACTTGCATGGCCGACTCTGCGGGCTTATTCCTCTTGTGTTGGTTGCAGATACGGTCGCAAGCTGTACGTGGCCTTAAGCCTTTGCTCCGCTGCTCGAGGACAGTCGCACCAGCGAGCAGCAGTGGCAAAGCTTACACCACCAGAGCCCCACATCCTGTTGCAGCTTCAAGCATCGAACCCATCCCCAGCCCCGGCAGAGCTAGCTCTGCTCAGAAGTGGTGCCTGGCTAGCTTGGCTGCCGGAGCTGTAGCTGCATACATTGCTGGCAAGCTGGAGAGGGCACCATTCACAGGACGGTCGCAGCTGATCTTTGACATGTACAAGTCAGCACCAGGTCAGCGTGCTGCTATGCCAGCTGTGCCCGACCTACCTCGTGCAGACCCTTCAGCAACCCCCTTACACATGTGCAGCCAGCATGGAGATGAGCTGCTGCATGCAGCCTACGTCAGGGTTGCAGAGGCAGTTGCAGGCCTTGCAGCTAGGAATCCTGCCCTCCAGAGCCGCCTTGCCTCAATCCCGGACAGGATCAACCTGAAATCTTTCAGCCTGTCCTCGGGTCGTGGCATGCATTCATATGCATGTGGCAAAGACGGGGAGCTTCTGGGCATCTCCCTCAACCCATTTCATGTTGAGAGGGCAGCTTCCATCCTCTTGATGGCTCATGCAGGTTCCCTGCTTCAGCAGAGCACAGCTGACGAAGTTGTCACCAGCATCGCAAAGGAATTGGCTCATGTCATTGCAAGCCACGGCACTGAGCAGAATAGCTGCAGAAGGCTGGCAACCTTCCTTTCTATTGCCATTGGAAGTGCAGCCATATGGAGTGGGGTCAGCTTTTGGCCTTATCTGCCTGCTATGATGCTGGCAAGCGGCATTGGAAATGGGTGGGTAGCACGCACCTGGCTGCATCGACAGCAAGTGTTCGAAGCAGATGCAATTGCATCCGCAATCAGCACAGCAGCAGGTGTCAATCCAAGCAGTGTTGTCACCTCAATGCAACGAGCCTACTGTGCAGATGCTCGCACCCCTGACAAGGCAAACCTGCAGCAAGTACGCAAGGGCCGCATACAATGGCACTTAGCCAAGCTGCAAAGCTTGCTGCCGCAGAGCCAGATTCCACAAGACATGATCAGCGATAGTGCAGCGATGCAGCTAGTGATTGCTGCAGCAGCCAGCGAGATCTGGAATGCTTCAGTTCAAGTCAAAGCAGACTATAGCAAGAGCATTAGTGTTCTGGAGGACTGCTTGGCAGAGGAGCTTTGCTTTGTCAGGAACCCATACACAGCATGGACAGATATCAACCCTCACTGGCTGGATCGCATTGCCCATGTCCAGAATGTGCTGAAGCATGACAGCTCACTTGATGTTCAGGGCAAAGGCCTCAATGACTCTGGGCAGGATGTTCGCAGCACAGTCAGGTACGCTTACTGGCAAGACCCAGCAAAACTTTATTGCTCATATCGGAAACAAGGGAGAAAATTATCATTTGAACTGTTGCAGGATTTCTGATGATGAGCAGCTCTTATTGGCATTCCAGGGGTCGCCTCTGTGGGGCATGAAGGGTCTTCCCATGAACACATCTTTGTACTCTCCAAGCACCAAAGCCTGGGAAGACAAGCATGCCGCCTTGAGCAATTTGGAAGCGGTCCGGGGCATGTCAGCTCAGTCTCTAGCACAGTATGTGGAAGCAAATGCCACAAAAAGGTTCACTTGGCCTATCTATTGGAAGGCTCTCAAGAAGGGATATGCTCAGTCATCTCCATACAACATACAAGTGCCTTCCTTCTATTGAGATCCACGGCGGCATCAAACGAAGGAGGGCAGTTGCATGCTTACTTCTTGTAATGCCCTCAGCATAGCTGTGAATGACATCTTGCTTGATTTGTCTACATCTGGCTTAGCTTGCTGTTTGTCTTAAAGTTGACAGGTTCCATTGAAATCTGCCAAAATTGAAGTGTTCATGCATGCTAAACAGACTGTGAATTCAATGCTACACAAACAGAACATTGTCAATGCTTGCTAGTCAACACAACAAATTGCCTCAGTTCCATGGCATATGAAGCCTAGTCATGTGCAGCCTAAGTAAAGATCGACCATGCCGCCACTTGATGATTGTCTCTGTCAGCTGTAGGCCACCTTTTGCTGGGCTTGATGAATCCTTTATGAGCTCACATGTCCACAATGTATGTAGTTGTAGTAGAAATGGAGTGTCCATGACAATCAGGCGCAGAGAGCCACCTTCAGCTGATGCCACCTTGAGTATTGTTACAAGGGTCCATACCAGTAAATCTTTCACGCTCTTGTTGGCCATTTGACTGTCAGTCATCAGCCAGAAGTGGTGTGACAGGAAGGGGACAACTGGTCTGTAGCAAAATCATGATCAGCCATGCCTTTCAAGATGGAACAAGCTAGGACACTACATGCAATGCACCACAGGTTACAACACAAAGACCCTTGTCGACAGGCAGGTTGTCCGATGCCTTGACAATGTCTAGTCTTGCTCAGCAGAGCACATAACCAGAGTCAGCTGAAGCCAAGAAACCTTCAACGTCATGCCTGGAACAGGTTGTGTCAATCATCCTATCAGAAAGGAGTCTCTGAGACGCTATTATCCCACAGATCTGTGCTGCTTTCTGGCTCTGCATCCTCACCCTCCTCTTCCATTGCTAGTCTGATGTATTCTGTGCGAGCAAATCTGTCCCAATCCGACAGACTGGCATCTTCACGTTCCTGAATAACATTACAAAAGTTGTCATGTCCATCAGCAAAGACAGTGAATACCTTTGTATGATTGCGTGTCCAAGAGCGTGCATGGATGCTGGCAATGGGCAGTGAGAAGTACTGCAGAGGTAGTCACATGAAGCTTCCATAGCAATGTGCATGTGCCAAGCTGGTCAGGATTTCGACCCCAGCCAAGGCACACAAGGAATGCAGTGTGTTTCCTCACCTGTCGCGCTAGGAATGGGTCTCGCGTCTCAAAGGCTATGAACTTGTGCAAATTGAATAGCATGTTGAACAGCGTGCCTGCCAGGCCCTTGTGCCTTTTCAAGTCTGCAAGGGTGAAGCAGCCCTCCTTGGCAGGCTGGATCATATCATGCATCTGGCACAGCACATCCTCAAAGAGAACAGGCTCCTGGGACAAGCACTCCATCCTATGCAGCTGCTCTGAATAGAAGAACTGCAGCAGCAACACCTAGCTCAGTCATGGCAACAGCATGCTGATGCTCTCCTTGCCTCAGTGGTGTCCATGTCGCATAATGCAGGCTGCAGCTCTCATAACTCTTTGCGCAGTGACAACATGCAGTTGTTGTCTTGCTGGTACATGCAGCTGGTATGCAATTGTGGTTTGATTACGGTGCCAAAGCAGATGACAAATGTTTGGATGCAGCTACTGACCAGCATCTCATTGGCACGGAGACAGCCATCGCCGTCCAGATCACAGCACTTGAACCAGTAGTCCAAAGCCATGTCACTGCCCTTGTCTTCTTCACTCATGATGAACCAGACAAAGTCCTCATACCCCATTTTGCCTGACTCTTTTGACCTGAAAGGCCGGCCAGCCTACAAGGACATGCAGGCCCCTTAGACCACATGAGTTGTAGACCTTTGACCATTGCAGATCAAATGTTGGGCAGCATGCCGACGTGCTGGAGGCGGTAGAGCAGATACCGCCCAGCTACATGTAACTGGGTATTGAATGAATCTAGGATGCAGCAGAATAACACTGTCAGGCTGGAAAATGCAGGCAGGTTGATACCAGGAATGCACTGCCACTCTGCTTGAGGGTGCCAGAAGCTGCATGCATAAGCTTCAGCCTTGTATTGCTCATGCATTACTGAATAAGACGGAACCAGACAAATGTGTTGAGCAAAGCTGAGCATCTATGAGGAAGATCTGGTGCTGACCTGCTGGAAGATCCTCTCTACTATTCTGTAAGTCAATGAATGGTTGCCATATCTGATGAGGTCCTCTTTGCTGATGAGGAAGTCATGGTCATTATCCAACTCCCAGAACTGCAGAAACCAGACCTTGCTGTCAGCAGATGAAAGGTCCTACTTCAAACATGGAATCCTGTGTGCATTGACTTCTGTCTACATGAATGCACAATGCATTCATGGAGCAGCATGCACAACATACGTCAACTACATCACATACATCGATATATGTCTGTGATGCATATCAAAGTTCTGACATGCATTGTGAATATCAACTCACCTTGCAGTAAATGACGTAAAAGTGCTCATAGCTGAAATACTTGAGGACTTTATTGATGTCCTCTTCTTCATCTAGCAATGCCAGCGCATGCAGCAAATCACCCCTGCATGCCACCCACAAAGCTGTTAACTTTATGCTTGGTGTCACACCTGTGTCATGGGCAGAAATGTGCTTCAACCTGAGCAAAGAGCTGTCAACAGCGTCATTGAAATCAAAATAATGGTCCAATCTGTCATCAGTCATATTCTGTATGACCTGTGTTCTGAGTGCAAGTGCATCATACCTTTTTAGGTCTCTGAAGCTAAGTCTGCCGCTGCCACTTTTGTCTTGCTTGTAGAAGATCCGGTGTATCACTGTTTCTGCATACCTGCAGCAGAATACACCTGATTGAGCAGCATCCCCCGCAAATGCTGGTTAGAGTCGTGCTGGCACACTCTTCCAGCTTGTGACCTCCTTGGGTGCCAGACACACGTGCAATAAACTTGCTGAGAAGCATGTCGTACTATCCAGGCAGGCCATGCACCCCCGCCAGACAACAAACAAGGGACTGGGTCTGCCTGAGCGGCCATCATGTAGCCTTCAGCTTTGAGCTTGAATGTTCACAGTGTGGGATTGTGACTCTGAAAAGATTCTATGATGATTGCTGCTAGTCTGACTAAGATTTCACAGTACGCATGTGCAAACTTGCATGGGGCATGGCATGAGTGTCCCATCTACCTGTCCTGAAATTCAGGAGTTTCCTGAAGGAACTCTAGACCAGGATGCGACAACAGAATGCCTGCCATCATTGACTTCAGGTCATCTGGTGCCACCCACCGGCAACCCTCTTTCCTCAAGATATCAAACATTCGCCGCACAGGATCTACCTGCACATCATCAGCAGTTTTGATCTATTTTGGCTGTGGGTTAGTGCATGAAATCCAGCAAAAATGCAATGGGACGGCTTGTAAATAAAAAGCATGGGCAACTTCCAAGATTATGCCTGTATAGATGACTTCACAGAACACAGCCGGAAACCCCTTTGATGTCAGGTTTTGCTCATTCTGTTGGTGACAAAGGTCATGCTGACGCTGTACAGTGTATGTACCTGTATGACGTTCTTCTCATCAAACCAGGTGAGAATGGCATCCCGAGTGATTGATGAGCTGTTTGGGGCCACTAGTTTGTAAAACAAGGGATAAGCCAGAGCCTTCGGTAGCTGAAACACCTGCATCACAGTGCCCACATTTTGGCTTTGTGTGTGATGGGCTGAACAAACCGTTTCTGTTGCAAAGACTATGTCTCATCTTCATTGAGCTTGCACGGTTTAGAGTGAACGGCAACCTGGTCTGTGCATTGCTGGCAAACACATCAGGAAAGCCTGTTCATTTCTTTATGCTGCATGCCTTTTGACTCCAAAGCAGGCGCACATCTTTACTTAACTGTGTACTTTACCAGTGAAGCAGTCCTGTGGTGACGGACAGGACGATGGGTCTCTGCTGACCACAACATGGCCAAGAGTGAAACGATGCAGTGTGAGCAAACAGAAGACAGCAGCTCACAATATCTGGTGAAGATGCGCAAAGCGTATATGATGCAGCCTAGTGTGTTGGGAATGAGACCAAGTGCACACAGGATGGAGGCGGCTGTGCATGCATCATGTGAAATCGAAATAGAGCACTCCATCACAGCAGGTAGGGATCCTACCTCCTTGACTAGTTCTCTGACGGCTGGGACTGCTAAGCCATCAGGATTGCTGCGGAAGAGCTCGTCTATCTTTTCAAGGGCTGCTGCTCGTACCTCAGCTGGTACAGGCTTACCGCCAGGAAAATAGAACTGGGGCACGCTGTCAACCTTGGCCTGTATGCACAGAGTCATTGACCAAGCCCACATCTATGCACACAACAATCAGCATGCTGTGAGGACTGCGCTGTGTCATACTGCTGATCACGGGCTGACGCCACATGCTGGGTTGACATTTCTACATGTACAACAAAGCTTCAGAGTTGAGGGTCAGCTAGGCTGACAATGAAACGCTGGAACCTTGTGCCGAGCTGCAGACATGCCTGATGCATTGCTTTGCTTACCTCTGTTGGAAGCTGAGAGCTGTTTGTCCGCCGAGATGGGGACTGAGGTGAGCGGGGTGATCGAGGCTTCTGAGGTGACAATGGCGGCTGCAAAACAAGCTGTACACAGTTAGCACTGCAACTCACGGTGCATTTGTTGCACCAGAAGTGATAGATCACATGATCTGAAGATTCTGAACCTTGACTAAAGAGTCTTTCTTTTGTATGCTGAGATAACCATGATGCAGGGAAAGAAAGTTGGGGCACCTACAGTAGTGGATGAAAAGAGATTCTGTGCTGCTGAGGGTGACAGTGGGGATGCAGATTCTGTCGGTCGTGCCAATGGTCTGCCTGCCTTAGCATCTTCGAGCAAGGAAAGCACCTGTGTGAACGAAGGCTTTAGGTAGAGCCCAGAAAGTGATACATGCTGGAACAACAAAGATAGTCAGGATCAGTGTACATAAGTACCAAATTCTGCGATTCTGTCATTGAAAGCCATTGCAAGAATAGATTGTCAAGCTTCAGCTTGCTAATGGGAAATCTTGCTTGACCGCCATCCGTGTGTGGAGAGCCTGCAGGGTGAAAATGGTGCTAAGTTGCAGCAAATGCAAGATACGGTTTATGCCCTCTTTTGTGACACGTGCTGTCCATGCACAAGTCTATGCAAGCCTGTGAAAACCGTGATGTCATGCAGACTACCGAGACAAGCCTGCTGTTCAACATTCGCACAGTTTGAATGAGGGGTGAAGGGTACCTGTCGTACTTGCTGTGCTTACACTGTTCAGTCTCTGCTGATGCTCAGACACATCCGAAGTCCGCTTGACATCGACATGCAGACGGCGCAGAGGAGTATCGTCCATCGAGGGCAATAGGACAGTTCAGATCTGAGCAGAAATTGCCGAACGATGAACTGCCTGCTGAAGTGCACGGACGACGATAAACTTTGCAAGATCAGACGTGTATAAATGCTCTCAGATGTATTTAATTGTGTCGATGGCAATCGCGAGAAGCCGTAGGCATTCAGTTACAGCTGCAATGCACTCATAGCGCACGTGTGCCGCGTCATGATCCTGCACGTCTTGCGTCAAGGGCACGCTCTGGGGCACGCTCTCCGATCCGTCCCCAACAAGAAGTTTCTGTCAAGAACAAGCACATCACGCTTTACGTGCTGTCGTCTGAATCGCAGCTTCAGGGCGTGTTGCGTCCTGGACCAATCTTCGTCAAGATCTTGATGGTAGGCTGCAGTCGGCTGGGACAGCTCGTTCATCGGAGCAACTTTGTGCAGTTGCAGTCAGTGATCACGAGAGGCTTCAGCACTTCTGGCTCCAGCCTCAGCATCAAAAGCGGTCAACAGGGGTACAATCTGTACACAGACGTGCTCAAGCCCACAGCTTTTGGTGTCGGGGCTTCAGCTGCAGCTTTCTCGGTAGCTGCAACCGTCTGTGACAGAAAGCAGGAAGAGCGGAGAGCGTCTTGGGACCGAGGCACACTTCTTGGACGGGTTCAAAACGGCTCGAAGTTGTCTTCACCAGATCTCAGATTTCTCTCGAAGTTGCCAGCTGGGGCCGTCAGAGACACCGCAGTGTCCCTCTTAGGGCGCTGGCGTAGCTTGCAGCCACACCAGCAAACCTTGTATGGCATTACTGGCATCAATCTGCTTGTCCTTGCTGGATGGCGTTTCAGAGCTCTGCAAGGCTTCATGCAACGAAACTTCCTGCACCACTTCCCGCCTGTTCCCACAAGAACGTACACCCTCCTGACCTCTACCTTCAGTCATCAAACGCTTCCCCACTTTTTCTTCAACTCGGTGGCGCTTGTATCTTTTGGAAGTGGGGTTCATGACAGGCTTGGAAGTGAACAATTTCTAGCAATCTTTGTTGCTGGAGGTTTAGCTTCCAGTGTTGTAAGCCATTTAGCCAGAGTCAAACGAAGGCCAGGAGGGGCCAGTCTAGGCTCCTCAGGAGCTGTGTATGCAGTTTTTGCAATGATGGCCTACTTTGAGCCACAGGCAACAGCACAGTTCATTTTTCTGCCAGGGGTCCCAATTGCACTGGAAAACTTGTTTCCTTGTCTTGTGCTGTTGGATGTTGTGGGTGCCCTCAGCAAATGGAGAATACTAGATCATTGGGGACATTTAGGAGGGGCCCTGTTTGGGTACTTGTATGCTAGGTATGGACAGACAGCTGTCTGGGGTCATCGCGACAAGCTGGTGTTACCCAGTAGTTGACAAGTTTGTCACTTGCTGTGGTGCTTGCAGCACCACAGTCCTTCTTGTTTGTGAACAGATGTGTCTATAAACATATTATAATTTGACAAACATGCACCATGGCTGTGTGCCACTGGAAATGGTGAATCACTCTTGCTATGAGTAACCAGACTACAAACAGTGCATTTTTGAGGGCTAGATTAGATCAGCCACACAATAATTTGCTTGTTGTAAAGTACCACTGGATTTCTCGTCAGAGATCATAGCCTGCTTTCTTGATTTGCAAATCGGGGCAACGATAATATATCTCTGTGCAGGCTAGCGGTATCCATGGTGCTTTCTCCCCTAATTGATATATCCATCCCATGACAGCCTCAAATTTGCACAAGTGCACAGCATATGCATAGCAGAGCTCGAGAAACTGCAGCAATTAGAATATGGTAACATACGTAATTAAAGCATTCTGGAACTGCAAAACAACGTTGATAAAACAACAACAGCCGTGATGACCAAAAAGTCTTGTAACGACATTAATGTAATATATCGTACAACAGCTGAACTGTGGCATTTTCGTAGTACAATGCAATCTAGCGTTATAGGCTTCATATTATCTTGATGATTACGTTAACGTCAAGGAGTGTGTTGCAAAGTGATAGCTTACAGCACAACCAAGCGCAAGATATTATGGGAGACATCTCTAGATCGCAGATGTTGGTTGCCAGACCAATGTAGTAATGGGTTACCGTGCTTCACTGTACAGTTTTAGGATATAGCCATGACAGAGTGAGACTTTGCAAATCAATCGATGCCATCAATCAATCGTGACTTCCACTCTCTGGCCCTTGACCATTTTCTTTTTCTTGACAGTAACGGTCAAAACACCAAGCTTCAAGTTTGCATTGATCGTGCTGGTATCTGCATCATCTGCCAAAGCAAACAATCCTTCAAATTGCCCAAAGTGGCGTTCCTGAGATCTTTCATCCCAGCCTGTACATAAGTCAGTTTTTCGCTCCCCACTGACTGTCAGGACGCGTTCAGGTGTGATGTCAATCTGCAATGGCACCAGCAATTTAGGCTCAAAGACGCTGTACGGTATAGCCTATGTTGACAGTGATGTCACTCTGCAGGGTTCTGTTGGCCTAATGAAGTTTTGAGACTGAAACATACCTTGATGTCAGCTTTGGCCATGCCAGGAACATCCATGGCACACTGGTATGCTTCAGTGGATTCTCTGAGGTCTACAGGGAACTGCATTGCAAAGAGTTCAGCTGCAGCCTGACCCTCGATGGTGTTAGGAGTGCCGTACGTCATATCCACTTCTCTTATCAGCTGTCCAACTGTGCTGACAGTTGGTCTGTGCCCCATGATAGGATCCTACTGAAGCTGCCGCCTCCAGACGCAGCATTGAGCCTGACACATGGTGTTGAACGTTTGGTCCAGATCCCCGGAAAACGTTGCAGCCTCTGGGTGCGAGTGTGGGATCCGGCCAACAGCCTGCACTGACACCGAGCTTATGACCTGTTGTCTTAGATGCGGAATGGTGCATCAAATAGAGAGCCCTGAATCACGTCGTACCCGGCCGAGGCTTGCACTCGCAGAACGTATTGGCGACAGACTAGGGGCGACATGCCGCAGTTCCTTCCGTTAACGTTGCGCAAGGTATCTCTGTGCGTTGCTGCGCAGCTCGTCTGGTATGTGGACTTGCTTGCAAGTGAGGCAAGCAGTTTGGCATCTTCGAGGCCGGTCGAAGCTAGCGCTGCATTTCTTGGGGCTGACGAGAGCAAAAGATGGGCGTCACTGACGCTTTCGACAATTGCAATGTCGATTCGACATTTGACTCGAAGAAACTAGAAATATCACAGGCAGCTGCAAATTTGACGTGCGTACTCAAGTTATCTGTTTTGCATAGACTGACACAATAAAACACGTACGTGTTCTTTCATTGCATAAGACGTACGTCTTCTCAGGATGCCTTCAAACAGACCAAGAACGCGTAGGATGCGGATTTCTGACACCAACTTTCGCCCTCTGATCGTTGAGGGCGCGCCCGTATGTTGAAATGGTTATCAGTGTGTAGCTCGTACTTCGCCTTCGGACTAAGAGGGCGTATGCTATGCAGGAAACCAAGGCCTCTCAGGATTGTCCTGCCGGCAGCAGTGCAAGCGTACGAGTGCCAGGTGCTCGGGAAGATATCTATCAGCGGACGCTCTCAAACGGGGTAGGGCTCAGGAAGCAGCCTACGAGTTCATGCTGGCAATCGCAGACATTGCGTGTGCCATCATGCCTGTCATCATCAGACAAAGCTCCAGTATGTGCTCAACACATACAATTTATTGCTGCAGAAGGCTGCAGCATGCTCTGTTGATTTCAGCACATCGTCTTGACTAAAGCTTTGTTGTGGTGTGTGCTTCTTTAGCACACTGCAGATCACCTTTGGAACTTGTTGTATTAGTATCGGAGTTTGGCCCCTTGCAGTCCAGTTTGCAATTTTCCACCTACTTACCAAGATCAAGTAGTGCAAATGGCTAAATCTTGGATTTCAGGCACATGCCAGAGTCCCAGAGATGCAAGGTTCAAATGTGGTGGACAGCAAGTCCTTGGATGGCATGGCTTCCAGGAGCTTTGCAATATCAGAACATGATGAGATACGGGTCAGAGTAAGTCAACCTTGCTTGTGCTGACATGTGCTCAAGATGTCAAGCATGCTGCTCTTTCTTTGTGCATAGTTCACAGGGCAGACATATTACATCAGCATGTGATCCACACTGCATGAGGTTGAACATGTCAAAGCTTTGTGACACCTATGTTGTTCACAGGCACTTGCTACTAGGACACATGGTAGACGCTGCTTGTCTGTTGCGGATGCGGTCAAAGGCGAAGCAGACTTGGGCAGTAGCACTGCACCAGAGGTGCAGTAGAACCACCTGTCAAGTGTGACAGAGCAAGCTGATGTAGACAGGACAGTACTGCATAGAAGCTACAAGTGCATGTCTAGGCACATTGCATGATTTGCAGCCAAGCAGCACTGTAACATTTGCCTTCAGCAGCAATGTGTCACTCTGCAAAGTAGCACAGATGATACTAATACTTTTGGTCATGGGTTGCATATGCTATCAAGTAAGCACAGAGCAACAGTCTGCAGCTTCCTGCGTCTCGCACTTGGAGCTTTCAGATGCTCAGATGCAGCAGAACACAGCAGGACAGGCGGTGATAAGAGAAAACCAGGCGGGTCATGATGTGCAGGATAGAGGAGAAGCAACATCAAAATTGATGGATGAACAGTCAATCTTCCTGCTTCCTGCTCAGCCAGAAGGCAGCCAAGGCATCAAGCGCAAGAGGACGCATTGAGCTCTGAAATTCCTTGCAGGTAGAAACATTGTGCATGCCTTATGCTGCAGACTGCATGATCAATAGAAAGAGACTGCAGTATTTGAAGCCTTGCTTAAACTATGCATCTGCTCTGGTTCGTTGCCTGATCATCTCAATTGTCCCTAATGCTCTAGCAAGCACATACCTCATGTTGTAAGCTTCTTTCTGCTTGTGCAGGCTCCAAGCGCATCAGTTTATGCCATGGCATCTCATGTCTTGGGCTGCAAGAGCTTCTAAGAGGCTGCTGCTGTCATGACAGCATTATTATGCACAGGCACGGGCGCCACAGCTTTTTCTGCAATAACTGAGTCTACAGCTGACAGGCAGACATCCTGATGATGCTTGCCGCATGTATACAACAGTGGTAGTTTTGACTGTAGCTTGTAGGACACTGTACCGTGTACTTCTGCATCACTTTAGTGTAGGTGTATTCTACCTATCCCTGATCAGTTCGCTGCACTTTCGTAGTCACCACACTCTAGGTCAACACCCTTCTGATGGCCAACCACGCTGCACATTCAAGGCAATTGCTAGCAACAATGACATTTGCCTACCGCAGGTTGGAACCACTGCATTGTCTGTCACAGTCACAGGCCAAATCTGATAAAGCTCGACCCTTCTTCATATTTAAATCGATTCAAATCGGCATTATGGCCACAGCAGTCTCTTTTCTACATCTAGACGATTGACAATCTCTTGATGCTTGCTTGTATTACTTTCTGTATTTTTACAAATAGTCCTTTCCACAAGCCCAGCTTCACATGATGCGCACTAATGTGCCGATAGACCACGACTGTGCCTCTACTACCTACCGTCAGCTTGCCAATGGCAGCAGGTGTAGTGATTCCAGCCACTGGCTTCAGCCATAACACTTCTGGTGAGTCAACATCTCAAAATGCATTGGGTCATTACAGTGTTGCAGATCTCTTGTTGTTCAGTCAAAGCACTTGCCACACATCGGTCAGGCTTATGTGAAAGATGACTTAATTTCTGTGCACCGGGGAGGGTGCAGTATTGCAGCTGCCTGTATGTTGCTTTGCAAATTGGCAAACTGCTTAGGATGTCCACGTGTGGAAAAGTATACTCTAACATTGATGCATCCATTAATGCATGTAACTCTGGGCAGATTAAGTCCTATGCGTCTACCTCTCATCTCAATGGGCTTGTGGAATAAATTTTGACACTGGTTGCTAGCGATGCTGAGCTTTTGCTCTCTGACAGTAAACTGGTTCCGGAGCTATATGGAACTTAATCAGATGACTGCTTCGGCCTGTTTGAAATGCGGGGTGTGAGGCCAGAGCTACGTGTTTATACCTGGTCGCCGTCATCTAGTGTTTGAATTCACTGGCTTTGCTAAGCGAAGTGTGGTGCTGTTAGGAGCAATGCCAACGAGCATTCTCAGAACCTCGCACATTTTGCACAGCTGCAGACACGCAGCCTGCAAAACAGGTGGGCAACGGTGAATGACTGTTTATCACACATGCTTGCAGAAGCTTGCAGCGATCCCGGCTTGTGCGTCGTGCAGGCCAACCTGTTTGTCTCCGACAACAGTTTTGCAAGTCTTTTAGTTTGCCTTTGGCGCAGCAACGGTTGCGGAAGCGGTCATTCTACAAATTCAGGCAACCGGTGCATACTGAAGCAGCCAGCAACACGCCAAGTTCAGTCAACTCAGCGAATGCTCGCAACCAAGAAGCTTCTGCACCTGCTATAGCAGCAGCTAGTCAACAAGGACAGCAACATTCCAAACAACCCCAAGAAGGCATGTCAAGTTCTGCCTCTGCAGCAACTTTTCTTCCTGCAGTTGCTGTTTTTGCAAAGCCTGTGTGCATGCTGCTGCGTCATTCCTGCTGCATTTGAAGTTCAGTTGATAGTTCCTGCAGCAGCTGCAACTGCCAAGTCTGAGATCACAGCCGTGCTAGATGAATCAAAGCTAAGGAGAGAGTCACATGGGCTGCACCAGGTGAGCTTGCTGCCACTTGACTGCTTCAATGCCAGCTTGCCTGTCCTGATAGCAATACATGTGCCACACCAGCACATGGCAGAGCACTGAGCTCACAAAGCAAAATGTGCTTTAGCGGACAACAGCTGTGTATGAGCACGCATGAGCTCTAACCTTGGGCAACATATTACCGGCCACTGCTGTCAGTTGCTGACTGCTTTGTAACATCTTGAGCCAAACAGAGCTGCGCTTGTTTGCTAACATCCTACCTCACCTGAAGACAGCATCCTGAAGCCCTTCATGCATGCAGGCAATACCAACAAAGAGCAATGCCGTTGCGCAATACCTGGACACTCATAAAGGAGCAAGGATTGGAGTGTATGGGGCAGCCATTGTCCTGGGTGGTACCCTGCTTATAGCAGCCTTCCGCGTCTTCCGCAAGTACAACACCCCACAGAACAAGCGTAAGCGCAATGTCAGCAAGAACAAGGTGTGGTGCTCCCTGACCTACTCACCACATATGTTACTGATGCGCGGCATGTTAATTGGTTTGCTGCTTTATGACCCACCTAGACATATTCTTCATCTCGTGCCATGTTGCTGACGTGACTACGTGCAAGAGACTGTATCATCTGGCTCACATACCTGTGAGGCTGGGAGAAGTGTCAGCACACAGTGCTTTTCAAGAAATACTTGATTGTCAAACAATAGTGACCTGTCAGCATAAGCTGCATTACTGTGTCATTGTTGCTGTAAAAAGTACAGCTTACTTGCGTGATGCAGTTGGTGGTGGAGTCGCTGCAGGAGTTCCTGCCACACAAGCGATCTGCCCTCACGCCAAGTAAGCACTGTGCTTGTGTGGCGGCATGAGGACAAAAAACATTTTGTACCTCTTTTTGAACATGCTTTCAAAGCCTCCCATCCAAATTGCCATCAGAATGCACTGTGGTCATATCACTTGTCTCATATGCAAGTGAGTGTGGCAAAAGGAGGCCTGATGGTCATGAAGCGGCTGTCAGAAATCAAGTGTGCTTGAGATAGTGCACAGGCACTCATGTTCATCTCACCTTTCTTGCTCTGAAGCATCTTCTGTTGTCACCTGCTTATTGCATCTATGGACAGCTGAGCTCCTGAGGCAGTGCAGCTTGCAGACAGCTGCAGGCCCCCGGTGACAGCATCCATTTACATGTATGTTTTGTCACCAAGGCCTTTCAGCTGTACTAGGAAGTACTAGGTGATCCTGGCACACAGGTGTGACAAGGAGCCTCAAGATGAAGACGGGCTTCAATGCAGCTGAGATCTTCCGCAAGTATCTGTGGTACCTGCTGCGAGAGCGCAAGTTTGACACAGAAGCTGTCAACGACGTGGTGCAGCTCAAGTCAAGTTTGCAGCTTTCTGATGAGGAGGTACAGCGACTTTTCATCATGGCAACATTCAACAAGACGACAAGCGCTTTCATAATGACCAAATTGTACCATGCTTGCTGCCTTCCTCGCTCTTTACCATTCAAGCTTCTGTCAAAGCTCAATGTCAAGGCAGTGCTCGCTCACAAGCCTCACGCATGAAGGCCTACATTCTCAGTCTGTCAGTCCTGTTCTTGAGCTGCAACAGCAATCATACTTTATAATCACTTGGAGAGGTTTGCATGTATAGTCAATCATGCAGCTGGCAAGTTTACTACAGTCCTCTTTGTATCTTGGCAAGCATGTGAACCTGTTGCTGGTCTCGGATACCATACACAAATGATTGCATCCGTCAGCCCTATCACTTCACTTCCAGCATTGACTGACATCATGTGTTCATTTGACAGGTGTCAGAAGCAATTCAGGAGCGTGCAAAGCGCATCTATGACAAGTACGGCAACGTCATGCTGGAGGTGAAGGGCATGACCAAGGCTGGAGTGGAGCGCAAAGCCACATGCCGAGCATTGTTCTCAAAACTGCTTTACCTTGCTGGTGAGTTGCAGTCCTGCCGCTCATGATGATGCTATGTACATTGCGGTAGCATCATTTCCAACACCTGTGAGTGCACAAACATTGGTTCATGACAAGCTAGAGTGCCATCTTGCGCCATTCATCAATCAACCTAGTGTTCTGTCTGTGGGACTCATCAGGGGAGTCAGTAGACAATGACAGTGACCTCAACATACACGAAGCACTACATGTTCAAGGGCATGTGACAATGACAGTGAACTGCATCAAAAGCATTAGTTGTGCACATGGTGTCTGAGTGGGAGGTTCTTACCAGCAAATAGTCTTCCATGCAGTCCTATCTTGGGTGAGGGACAGATTGGACTGGTCTGCTGTCTGCCCCAGGTTATGCCTTCAACTAGCTTGTTCAAGGGACATCGTGTCTGCTGCAGAGTATGACGGCTTGCTGCCACAAGACACCGAGCTAGCTCAGAAAACCAATGTGCCTGATGTCTTTGGAGCCACCACCGGGGACACAAACGGCTTGCGCATCGTCAGTCTGCATGAGGTCAGCAGAATCAGCAACATGGCAGGAAATCTTGGCACTTCACATGCTGGCATGCTGCATGAGAGCTTTGACTGTACACACCTGCACACTGCAATCTGCAGGAAAGTACAGTGTCATTCTATCAGGGTCATAAACAAACAAACGCACAAAGGTTACTCTGACCATCATTGCATGCGCTTTGTGTGATGCTGCACCAACACATGCTGGTGTGTGTACAGCACTGCATGTCATCACTCTGCCAAAGGTTGGCGTAGCAGAATAAGCTCAGTATGCATGCTAGCATGTAGTGCTGTCATGCTGGAGAGCAGCTGTCATGCTGGAGAGCAGTGAAAAAGCTTGGTTGTGCAGATTGATATGGACAAGTTGGAGGGGCAGTTTGACCCTGAAGACACAGAAGAAGGAGACGAGCCCCAGTGACTGTTAGCATTGCCTCAAATTTGCCAGTACTTGTGCCATGCATCCTGCTGTCTGTCACCTGTTGACGCGGTGTATAAATCTTTAACCACAGCACTAGCTGCGTACAGAAGCAGCTGCATGTTTGCCACAAGGGCGTATCGGTCTAAGTTCTCAAAACAGCTTGAATGTGCAGTACCAATGGTTTCGCACTGTACGCACTTGCTGCATGTGCTCTCCTCAAGGGAAAGGTTGTCAAAGCTTGGCATCAGTGCTGATTTGCGCAACATGCTTTGAGGCTGATTTCTGCCCAGCAGTTGGGTCTTGCACCTGTCTAAGGATAGGCCTAGGCAGATTGCTGCTGGATCAGATTGTGTACTTGCAGCAGACACCATGCACCTGCACGCCATATCCTGGAATGGCAGTGCTGTGATATGCTAATATCTTTGTAGCAGTGCCGTGATCTTCATAGCAGTGCTTTCTTATACACTGCATACCTGTCAGGCTTGCATTGAGTTCTCAGCTTGTTTTCTGCCCCTATGTGTTTGGTCTGCTCATCATGCTGACTGTCATGCAAGAAAATAACAGCTCAGTATCGTGTCCCGACAGTTGCTACTGTTACACAAAAACCACCTCCAAACAGCCTTTGCATATGTGTAGGCTAGCTAAAGTTACCCTTCAAGATTGAGTTGTTCATGTCCATGGCGATTGCCACCGTCATCATGTGATCTGTCTCAATAGGGCAATGTCAATACCCCTAGCTCTGTGTCCTGTTGTCTCTGGAACATGTACAGTATGCTTTATAGGTATGCTGTATAAGATGATAAAGACCTTTTTGTCCATATAGCAACCATTTCTACACAAAAGTCAGCTGGTTCCATACAGCCAACACCAGTGTGTGACCTCCAATGGAGGCATATGCATTTAGCAAGTACAGACTGGCAAAAACGTCAGCAAACACACCACTCAATATATCACTCAAATTATTGCAAGCCAATGCCACATGCTGAGCCTGTCTCTCACTGACGTATGCACACATTGCTCAAACAGCTGACACGTTCTGCAGGCTACCTACCTTTGAGCTGCGGGTGCACTCAAACAAGTCTGTGAGAGAGAGTATGGGAACATTTGAAGACCCAGCTAGGATGCTGCATCATTCCTGATCTATGGCAACTTTCTCCGCTCTCTGATTTGCTGTCACACTACCAGTTGAACATGACCTTGATGGCTCCTGTCTTGCCAGCAGCTGCAGCCGTCTCAAAGCCAGTGATGATGTCCTTCTCTGAGAAGCCAAAGCGGTGGGTGATGAGGGGCTCACAGTTGATCTTCTTCTCCTCTAATAGGTCCAGGCATGTTGGGTACTGCACAAACATGAACAGAGGGTATAGGTGCAGTCCAAGGCTGTTAAAGACCACCACAAGACACCATCCAAAGTAACTGCTCTGCATGTTGACTTTTCAGAATGCTGTGCTGACACAGTACCTGCTGGGAGGATCTGCAAATTACATGCACCTGGTTGAGTGTACTTACTGTATTGGTGTACCGGAATGAACCCATGAAGTCTATCTCCTTGAAGACAGTCTGCATGGTGGGTACACAGCATTTCTCTGCCCCCAGGCCCACCAGGACTATTCGCCCCCCCGGGACCACAGCATCAAGAGCGGTCTGCAGACAGTCAACCATGCATCGTGCGTAATATTGCTTCTGTGCATTTAGAACAAACATAGCCTTTCTTTGGGGAAAGAGGGGGGGGGGGGCAAGGGGGGGGGGCAGGATGATTCAATGGTCAGAACAGTGGAATCATGATCAAGGAAGCAGCATAGCGTCTGCATGGGTACAAATGAATGATGATGCCAAGGTCTCAACGCAGCAGGCTGTGACAGCTAGGCAGGACTCGCCAGCTGCACAGCTATATTGCCATCACCAAAGCAAATGCACAGTACACTGGACACAGTCCACATAGCGGGCCACCAAACCTCGCAAGAGTCATGCTTTGAGATACATGAGATACATGCCTCCCTAATTTTTGCAATCACATTCCAATTACAGCATGGGCTAAGGCTGCTGCTGCTGCTGCTGCTGCTGCTGCTGCTGCTGCTGCTGCTGCTGTACAAATCCATACCTCTCATCCGAGCATGACTGAACACATGCATCACAAAACACACATCAGCAGTACCATGCACCATGCTTTGCAGACTCACTGTGATAGTGCTCTCAAAGCCAACACAGTCAATAACAATGTCCGGCCCCTCAGCAAACACAGCTTTCAAGGCCTCAACAGTGTCGTTTGCTGACGTGGCTTTTGACTGATCCAGTGCATGCTTTGCTCCTAGCTGCTTGGCTACTGGCAGGTTATCTGGTCTGATGTCAGTGATGGCCACACTGCTGGCTGAGAAAGCCTTTGCTGCTGCCAACACCATCAATCCTGTTCACAAGCAATAGATTGAGCCCCAAGATAGAGATGCTTGGTTGCACTCTGCGCTCTGATTGGACAGAACACTCAGCCTAGTATGCTGTGATGTCATGTAAGGCTTTGTATTGCGTTGGATGGCAATAACCAACACTGACACATGCCACTGCTGATTGCAGATCAGGCAGACTCAACAGTATCCACTAAGCAATCGGCATGTTTGCAGCACCAGCCCAGAAAGCCCAGAGAAAATCTGCTCTTAGTCAGCACATTTCTCCGTGCGTATGTAGCTATTGGTCAGAAAAGGTTCAGGCTGTCATGTGTTGCCTGGCCAGTGATATGGCGTCTGCTCATTCAAGTGACAAATTGGCGTATGGAACACTGACAGCAGATAAGAAGCATGGTGATCAGGTGTCGAATTCGGACAATGTATGACCCTCAAAGCAAGGCATACCTATAGGGCCTGCTCCAAGAATGGCCACCTTCTTGCCTGGGCCCACACCTCCTCTTCTGCATGCGTGTACTGCACCAACAAAAAGACAGACATTGTGCACTGGGCTATATCCAACAAACCATGAACCCTTTTTGCCTCAAGGCATGATTGCAAAGCAATTGCCAGACCCTCTGGGTGATCACAGGTGACAAAGCCCCCTCATGCTTCTGACGTACAAGCAGGAGTCTGAGCACCGGATCAGGTGCTCTTGCAATCATTGAACACAGGTAATGTCATACAGTACAAAAGACGGCTTTGCAATGCATGGGTAGTTGTGAGACTTGAATGCAGGAAGACCTGCATTGCTGAGGGGCTCAACCATGGCGCCCTGCTCATAGGACAGCGAGTCTGGCATCTTGAAGCAGAAATCTGCTGGGTGGTCAACATACCGCGCCAGGGAGCCGTGCACAGGAGGTGTGGCAAAGAACTTCACATCTGGGTCCAAATTGTACCGTCCCTGCCTGCATATCAGCCATGCATGGTCATGGACAGTGTCCATATCAATACGCACTTCTGCTTTTGACTTTTGCAAGGGACCAGGCTACTTAAAGCACCATGTAGCTTGACATGCAATTGGCCAGGTGTGCCGGCTACAGAAGACATTGATCCTGTAGACGGTTTGATCGTCTGTGCACTGAGCATTTGGACCTGGCTGCACCATGCTGGGAGCCTTCTTACTGCAGCAGTGAGGGACAGTACCTGGACATTCTGTTGCTCCAGCAAGGTACACCTGGTTCTAGTGCTACTCTGTCTCCTACTTGTCTGCTGGTCACACCTGGCCCACACTCTATGATGTCTCTGCAGGGCACCAAAGGTGATTGTAGATCACTAGCATGCTTGATTTGACAGGAATGCCATTGGTTCAAATGTCAAAGCCAATGTCTCCCTTGATAAGATAAGGTCGCCGGATGAAATCAGGCTCTGCATGCTATTGTTTTATGCATCGATTTGAGCTGTATACATGCAGCTTTGGCCAATCATCCCATGACATGCAAAGCAAATATGCATGCAACAGAAGCAAGCATGAGTGGTCAGATTAACACAGCAGAGCTCACCCAGCTGACTCATGCCCAAGAACCATTGGAGCATTCACCACAAAATGCCCAACCCGGCCCTACAGCAGTTACAGGTGGTGTCTTCAGGCACAAAATACCTTAAAAGTGATGCTCATATGCTTCTGATGACAACATACTAAATAGAGTATGCACTGCACTGCAAAGCAACATGCAGCAGCAGAGGACCAGGCAGACACTACGAAAAGCAGTCAATAGACATAGCATGCGTTTTGGACTGCCACTGGATCAAACATCTGGTATTTGCTAACACCGGGGCCAGAAGGACTGATTGCAGATGGATTTGACATAGGTCTGTGTGTCCGACAAGCTCGTGTCACATGACAGGAAATGCATATGTTGTCAAGGTGGACTACCTTCTTGTAATAGTGCACATCCGATCCGCAGATTCCTACGGCCCGCATTTGCACTCTGACGTGGCCATCTGCAACCTTGTCCGGCAACGGCACGTCTTCAAAACGTATGTCATCAATGCCGTGTAGTACAGCAGCAGGGTTGCGCCAACTATCAGGAACTTCTGCGGCTGCCGGAGCGCTGCTGAAAGCTCTTACTGCCAGCTTGGTGCTGGGCGCACAAGCAGACCGCATCCTCTGCAACAGTGCCATGTTGTTTGCTGGGTCCCGGCAAGCCCGCACCGCTAAACACTTGCGCAACTGCAGGTAGTTTTGTTTGCAGATCGGTTGAGATCACATGGGTTGACTACAAACGTATCACACATGTGTAAAAATATCCCCATCGCATGACCTAACGTGAGTCATGCCTGACTACTCTGTTACTGCTCATCTCGTGATGCATCGGCACTGGCAGCACCAGCTGTAAGTAATGAAAGTGTATAGCAGTCTACGAGCTACAGCCCCCCTCATTTCAGTCAGTCTATGAGAATGCCAAGACACCGTAGTTATTGTCTGTTGACTCCCCTGATGAGTCCTAAAGACAGGAAATGTAAATTGACTGATTGGTTAACATAGTTACACCTGGATGGACACAAAATGCGTTCCATTTAGTCAGACACTACCATGCTTCCAAGATGATCCTCCGATATTGCCATGAAATTGCCACAGCAATCTTGCAGTCAGGCACATCTAGTCTCCGTACAGCAACCAAAACAACTCTCACGAATTGGGCTTGATCTTCTTCTTCTTGCTGTAGACTTTTTTGGCTGGCACCAGAATCAGGCTTGCATTTAAGTCGCTGAGCGATGGCACAGACTCTGAGTCCTGAGCTTCTGTTCTTGCAGCATTGTCTGACAATGACGGACCACTGTCTGTTGTGCTTAGGTCTCCAATTCCAACAAGGTTTCCTTCTGCTTGCTGCTCACACTCCTGTACACTGCTGTTCTGTTGCAGTGTTGACTGATCAGTACATATACTGGATCCTGCTGACTGATCCTGAGCAGGCATTGAGGCTGTGTTGGTCTGCTTGTGAAGTGGAGGAATGACAAGGGCAGTCAGCTGACCGCCATAGCAGCATCCAGTATCCAGGCCAGTTGCGCAGGGCCAGGTCTGCAGCTTCCTGCCAGCATCATGGCCAAATACCACATGCTGGGGGCCTTTCCACAAACTGGCCCATGGCACCTCTGTCTCATCCAATTTAGGTTCTGCTTGCAGGGAAGAGGAGGCATTCAGTTGCTTGTCTGCAAGCATGACAAGCTTTTAAAGTGCTCTGGGTGCTCTCTGTGATCAACAGTTGCGCCAGCAGAAAAGGGAATTTAGTTGCAAGCTGCAAGCACAGGCCCAATGCTTGAAGGCATGCTGGCCCACACTGCTTTGCAGTTACAAAGCATAATCTTGCGCTCCTGCTGCACAGGAAGCAGTCACTGGCTTCAGGACTGGGAGGTACTGGCATATGCTGTGAAAAGATGACAGCAGCATGCTCTTTGACTGTGGCACTGCAAGTCCTATACAACAGCTACAATGCGTACAGCATGACAACAATTTGAGGTCATGCTATCAGCACAAGCGTGCCAGGCAAAGCAGCAGTTCAGCCAGATGAACATTGACCTGATGTCTCTGAGTCGGCAATACCTGAACCATCAGGCAGAAAAGCATGTGCTGGAAGGGTCCTCAACTGCAGACACCACTCATCCTATCAGCTGCGTCATTTGTGTAACCTTGGCACATCAGCACAGACGATGCCTAAGTGTTGCTGACATCGTGAGGCAAATGGCAAGCAGAGTTCCGCACAGAAGATGCTGTTATGCTGCTGACACTACCGCATGCTATAAAGATGCAGTGAGTTCAAGCTCTGGAAGCAGGTTAGGGCTGTTTTCCCCCTGCACAAGCCATCAGACTGGTGTGATGCATACCTCAGTCAGTGTCTTTAGGGACTGTTCCTTCAGTGGGATGCCTGGTATGAGACCAGCATGCACAACAAGCAGCTTCAGGCAAGGTATGGACAAGGAGAAAGGTAGCTGTCTGAGCCATTCAGCTCGCTCTTCTCCCAATTCCTCCAGCCATCTTGACTTCTCTTCCTACAGTATGGCCTATAATGGAGTTGGTTAAGACACATATGAATGAGCTTCTCATGATGATGGTGAATGCAATGAATGCTGTGCTTCCATGCGAGTGTGTGTAGATGTGATCCACCTTTCCAAAACAATATGCAAGTGGAGAGGCATCAAGCAACCCTTTGAAGCGGTTTGCATGCTCGTCAGGACAGAAGTGGTTGCAGCTGCAACAGCAAGCAGCTTGACCCCTGAGCAGCATTTTGCGAGCTATCTTCAAGTTGCTGCTCAATACACCTTACAGGCATTCTTTGGCCGACACCTGCTGGCAGCTCAATGCACAGGTCACAGACCATAGAACAACTTACGCTGCATTCAGACAGACATGCCTTCGAAATTGTGGTATGAAGTGTTTGCAACAAATACAGATACCAGCCTCACCAATGGTGTGCCTGATTTCCACTGGACATACTGTGCAAGGGCTTTGTCATCCTGGTTCCCGCGCACCACAATCCCTCCAAGAGACCGTATCAAGTCAATGGCCTACACTCATAAACACATATTGTGAGGAAAGTGTAAATGGTGTACAAGGGCACAGCACAACCGTGCCTCACACGTCATGCATTTGACAAGCTATGCTCGATGAGCCGGTTGAAAGCACTTAAAGACCTGCACAGAGTTTGGCCCTTTGTTGATGATATCCCCGTTGAAGGCCAAAACGTCGGAGCCTTGGCGAAACTGACACTTTCGTAGCAGGATCTTCAACTCGTCTGGACATCCGTGCACGTCGCCGACAACGATCAAACGCCCAACGCCGGGCTGAGCTGCCGACAGCTCGGCATGGATCAGGTCGGGTAAGGGGTTGCCTGCAGGTACAGTCTTTACGTCATCAAGCGCTGAGGCAACCACCGGGAACGCCAAAAAGTCAAAGCATCACTTGCCCGCAGGCGTTTGCGGCTCTTTCTTTGTATGACTTGAGACATCTCGACCTAGCTTCTGCCCCATACGAGCTTCCTGATCATCAGTTAGCCTATCCAAAAGTCTGGAGGATGCACAAGACTACGCCACCGTATGGAACAAGGGGCTCAGGCACACCGGCCACTACCGGTACGGTCGTGATGGGCGATCAATCGATTCATCTCAAGAACAAGATTACCGATCACGCACATGTTAGACCAGTAACACGTGCAGCATTGGCGTTTGTCAAGCATGAAACGGCAGTGCTGCGTTTTCTGTCGTCCCCAGTCGCAAGCCTTTAAAGCGCTGAGCGTTAGAACGCGTATTTGATTTTATGCTTGCTGCCCAGAGGCCACATATTCGAAGATGTACAGCATCAAAAGCTGTGTATACTTTTGGCTTCATTCAGCACTGCCCTGACTTTGTCCTTGGGTTCATCGCGTAAGAGGTCTGGTGAAAATTTGTCAATTGACTTCTCACCCAGCAGACCCAGAAACGAGTCAACAACAGCATCTCCCAAGGCCTTCAGGTCATAACCTCCTTCCAGCAGAAACACACATCGACCCCCTGCATATAGCAGAACAAATGTCAGCACTAGCGAAACTAGTCAAGGTGAAAGTAGTAAGCAAAGCCCAAAATTTGGCTTTGATCCTGCAAGTAACACTGGCACCGATGCTGCATCCAAGTGCCGTGGTACTGGCTTTCACCATGCAGACAGCTGAGAGTAATGACAATTTTGCTGGTTTATGTGACCTGCGTAAGTGCATGGAACAAGAGAACATGCATGAGTTGGAAGCTGCGCCACCACACTTGCTGATATACCTGCCACAGCATTGGCCAGGTTCTTGACTTGTGCAGCCAGATAGTGAAAGGTAGATGTTCGGAATTGCAGTCCTGCCAATGGATCCCGCCAGTGGGCATCAAATCCAGCGCTGACCTGCATGCAAAACACGATTCACACACTGAAACATATTTTGATGACTTTGAATTGAATACAGCATTGTGAGGCATCCACACTGACTCATGTCTTGCTTGCGGTGCGTCCAGCATACGAGGCATGCATGTGTTGGCACAGCCTCAAAAGGTTGAGGCTCAGCATGAAGCATTTAGCAGGTTGTCTGGCAGGCACACTCTCAGTGGCGCCTCCTATAAGCTGATCCGACCATCAGCATATCTGATCCTGAGAAAATCTCCAGTCTTCATTAGTCACAACTTGCATTATGTTCCAATTGAGAGATTTGCATGAAAGCCTGTCTCGATCTGGCTGCATCAGCTAACCTTGACTGAAACCATGAGGTGCAATGCTGTGGCAGCAGCTTACCAAGATGATGTCTGGACAGAACCTCTGAGCTGCTGGCGCAACAATCTCCTCAAAGGCAGCTCTTATAGCACTATCACCGGCATCCCCTGTGCATGCAGTTCTGTCAGACCAGCCGTGGGCAGGAAACAGACAAGAACAACGAACGCTGCCTCAGTACTGCTTCTGGTAGTGCAGCTGACAAACAGCCATGTCTCCCTTTAGGCTTCAACACATGTTGCCCAGCGGTGTGGCCAACACTGCAACCACACCATCAGCTTCACCAGACTCATGAAGCAAGCTTGACATATGGGATCATCTGCCGTCACTAGCCACATCATCAGCATGGCTAGTAATCACAGTGGTATTCATTATGAATACAGCAGCAGGTTGGCAAGGTGTATGGCAGGAAAGTACCTGGCAGCGGTATGTTGATGGTGGTGTGCTGCCCAGCACCGCTGCCGATCTCTGTGAGCTTGCCAGTTCCCGGATAGGAGCCTTGCTGGTGTGTGCTCACAAACAGGATGTCTGATTCGTCATAAAAGATGTCATGTGTGCCATTGCCATGATGGACATCATAGTCAAAGATCATGACCTGCAGTACATTCGATGATATGCAGGGTTGATTGAGGCCAATGAAAGGTCTCTCTTCTAGGTTTTGCCTTGATGAAAGCAGCAGCAATGTGATGCTGTTTGCTTGCGGGAAGATGGGTCCTCAGGCCTCTGAGGGAAGCATAGATCTGCTGCATTTTTTCAGGTTACAATAAACAAAAAGTCTGCATGTGCAATACAGCCAGGTCTTTAAAGATGATACAAATCCAATTATGCAAAGCCTGTACCCTGAAAAGCATGATCAATGGCCACAATCTCAGCACAGCAGCACATGAGTATGGCCAAAGGCTTCAATCTTGATGCAGCTGAGCAAATGAAAGCAACTGCATTACACAGCCACTAGCATTGCTAGAGATAGATCACCATTTGCAGCCTGTGCCAATGCCAGGCAAAGCAAGCAGAGACAGCAGCATTGTGGTGCAGGAATCATACAAAATGGCATGTACAACATTGGTGTTGGCTGGGACTGCAGCTTGTACAGTAAGCAGTAACCTGCAATGGTATGCAATAGGCAGCAACTCATGCGGAGTAGACATCACAGCATTCAAATGTTCAGATCACTGCGTGCTGGTCACCTTTTGCAGTCCATGGTGCTGCTGAGCATAGCGAGCAGCAATAGCCACAGTACTGAAGATGCAGAATCCCATGCAGGACTGACGCACTGCATGATGCCCAGGCGGGCGGCAGATGCCAAACCCTGCCGGCACATCCTTGGCGGAGCCCCCATGGGTTTTGCTTTGTACTGCTGCTTCCAGGCAGGAATCTATCAAGCTGAGTGCTGCACCTGCAGCCTGACAAGCACCAGTTTCAGGTGGGCTATTGCAGATGTAGCAGTAGCCAAAGGCAATACACGAGGGTCACTATTGTGGCTGATTCAAAACGCAAACTGTAAGTACTGGCCAACAATGCTGTGATGCAAACTCACATGCAGGCATAGCTGCTAGTCCTCTCTGTAACAGCAGTGGTGTAGTCGCCAAATCACACTGGATGCTTTATAGGTGAGGCTGTTTGCAGCTTTGTCTTGTGAACACAAGGACAAGAAAAGGGTGAGATACACTCAGGCACAATGGCAGCTTGCGCAATCAACAAATAGAGCACTGACTGACTGTCCCAGAATGCTGCCGTATCTGAGTTGTTGCCTGAGATATAGACAAGTCACCTGAAGAGCGTCCTGATAGGAGCTTGATGTCACATATGTTGGGGCAGACTCAACAATTTCGTATTGAGCTGCCTTCTGCTGTTGTTGCACAATCTGCTGCAGCGCTTGTGGGTAGCGCTTGTCATGAACTGCACAGACTTCAGCCAGGGTAGCTGGCCGAAAGTTGTCAAGGCTTTGCAGCTGCAGCAATGCATCATGCAGTGTCAGTGCATTAAGGCTTTATGAGTGGTGTCATAATTGCAATGAATGCAATACAAGGCAGTATGCCAGTGCGTAGCGAAGCCCCACACAAACTCACATAAGTGACTGATGGGGTATGTAGGCGGTCACGGCCTGGATGACCTGAAACTCAGTTGCTAGCATCAGGCATGCAAGATGTCATTGCGGCAGGCATATCTTGGTAGTGTTGCAGTGAGACCCTGTGATTGGCCATGCACCGGCAGCATTTGAGAGAGGTTGCATTTGTGATGCATCTGATGCCTGGACTATGTACAATGCCTGCATCAAGCAATTGGTTGTTTAAGATGCAAGGCTGTGCACCTGTAGAGGTTTGTGCTGAGATGTCAGCTGTGAGAGCTCCAGCGCTGAAATTATGGCAGGAATACGTGCAGCACATTCAGAGTGGCCAGGCATATCATGATGGGTCCCAGCCGCAGTAGCATAAATGATTGCTGGCGTCTGAGCGTCAGTCTCTCCATTTGTACTGTGCTGACAGATGGGAGCAGCTTGTAAATGCCTTGAGGTGCATCTTTTGTGCAGCCTCCAAATCTATAAGCAATCACCGCTTCAGCTATAGATTCCATATGTCCGCGAAATGTGGAGGGCAGGCAAGCATACTTACCGTGGCAGGCAACACTGGCTTCCACTGAGGTGAAATAGTGCGTGTTAATGGATGCATGCCTGACTTGCTTCGGTCGGTGATAGCCTGCTTAGACCACTGTCAAGCTGTAAATGAGCTATCAGCGAGCGTCAGCTTGTCTGCACAATAGCAAGTATATGAACCTCGGGTTTCATGGGCTGGGGGGCCGGTTGGGATTGATGCCGCGACGACGTGCATGACATGCGTTCCTCAACAGCATGACCAACCACATGCCGTTCGCGAGTGATGCAGACAACGCGTCTACCTTTGCAAAGTAAACCAAGCAGCGTCCTTTGCAGCACAGATATGTGGACTTCACATACTCTTCCAAATCAAGCAAATTGCACTCCGCAGCGCAGTGACGAGATGTGATCTCAAGTGTCATGGCATCTGCAAAACTGTTCCGACTAGATTCCTGAAAACGCTTCCGCGAAGCCTGGTCCAGGCGCTGATCTTGCACCGTCACCGAGGTCAATGGCCCACCTCAGCATGCAATTAGTGCATCCGCATCTATTGCCGCATCTTAGCCGTAAACATATACTTGATTGGGACTGTTGTTACTTCGATGCATGCGGCCACGCCTGAGCAACTTATCGCTTTGCAAGGCTTTATATTGCGACAGATCGATACTGCTGATGTACACTTGTCGCCGCTGAACACTATCAGACAAGCTCGTTTCCTGCCGTTTGCCTGATCTGTTGACCTAACGAAGCTGAAGCTATCGGCTCACGTGAGCTCCAGAGCGGAACACACGGGCTTAAGGTCCATGCACTTCTGTGCGCCGTACATTCAGCTTTGCCTGCTGCATAAGTCGTTGCATCTCTGCCAAGCTGTACCTCAAACAAGAAAGTCACCAACTTGTACCTCCTATACTGGCAGAGGCCTTGCCAACAGCTGCACCGGGGTGAGCAATCGCAAAGCAAAAGTTGCATCCTGTTGTTGTATCCCTTGATCCAGCCTTTGATCGTCCATCTTTTGCTATTGGATTCAAATGAGATTGGTGCTGCTTCAGAGGAGAGTCTGCCTGAGGTGCATTACTGATCAGCAACATGAAGCACAGATCGAACGGCCACTTTCATCACAAGAGATGGAGGCCTTGCTGCGAGATGATGAAGTGATCATGCGCTCCACCTTGCCTGGCATTGCCTCCTGCTATGTTCATACTGTTTTTAGGAGTTGGTATTGCTGTCATAAACATTCTCTGTTTGCCACATGTCTGTGATCTGCTCACAATCAGAGTTTACCCACCTGCCTACTGCTGTTTCAGGACACATACAGCCATCAGAAATGTCCACAAGGAGTATGCTTCTTTTGACAGATGCCTGCGGTCCATGTGCAGGGTTGGACACCTCTCCATTGTGCAGCCCAGTTCAACAGAGCAGATATTGCTCACCGACTCATTTTGGCTGGTTCTGATGTGTGTGCCACAGACAAGCGGGTGAGTACACAGCCTACACGCATGCCTTAGCCAATGCCTTAGCTACAATGCCATGGGTACCCAGCTGCAATGCTATGCATGCAAAGTTTCACTGTGCATAAATTGGTGCAGGGTCGCACACCACTTCATTGTGCTGCAAAGCACAATGCTTTGGGCATGATCACCAAGCTGATCCAATACCAACCTGATTTGAATGCTCAAGACTCAGAGGTGACGATGAACTGACATTTGCTTTGCTACCGCAGTGGAAGCTACTACTGGATGCCTCTTGCATGCATGCTAATGCACGAAGCCAGAGGCAGCTGTTGCTCATGTATGCTGCAGGGTCTTACCCCGCTGCAGCTTGCTACCAGAAACAATGCATACGGTGCTCTGGAAGTGCTGTTGCTGCAGTCAGCTGATGTAGATTTGCAAGACCGCAGGGTGAGAGTGCACAACAGCATCTGTCACTGTTCACCAATTCTTGGTCTTGGAGAGGGCTCGCAAACCTAGTATGAACGCCCAGGACACCTTTTCTGTCATGCACTGTGTGGCTTGTGAGGCAGTGTGAGTGTAAGTACTTGCAGGGTGAGACTGCTTTGCATTGGGCAGCACAGAACAACAAGAAAGCCTTGGTGAAGCTGCTCATCAAATCAAATGCTGACCTGAATGCCAAAGATGATCAGGTCTGATGCTCAACTGTCTGCTGTGGCTTGGCCTCAAGTTGCTTGTTTTGCCTAGTCACGTCACACTGACCCAACTTTTGCAGAATGCCACACCACTTTTCTTAGCAGCCAAAAACAACCATGCCGAAGTTGTAGAGATGCTGCTGGATGAGGAAGCTGATGCAGCTGTCCAGTGCACCATGCTTTATGTGGTGAGAGTCCTCATCCTGACAGCCAGCTTTCGTGCTTACACGGTAGTGCATTGCCCCACAATCTATGCCCTTGGTAGCTGCATATCACATTGTGTCATCAGCCTCAGGACACTGTGCCAGTGCAGAAAGTACCTCCTCATTTGTACCTTATACCTTGGACAGACAAGCTCAAAGAGACCATACACAAGGTGTGGAATTACTCATGTACTGTCCTTTGGACTGTACTTGAGTCATCTTTCAGATGCACACACACACTGATTGAGCTTCATCTCAGAATTGCCTTCTCACTGCTTGCATTGTCCAAGCTTGCAAAGTCTGACAGTGGATCAGTTAAGTTGTGTTGTAGGGCTGGTCTGCGCTGCATTGCGCTGCCTACAAAGGTCACACAGAGTCTGTCCTTGCCCTACTGCAGCATGGTGCAGACGTGGCTGCCCAGACAGCAATGGTGAGCAGCAGCCGTATGCACTATCATCACATGCAACCGAGATCATCACATGCAGCAGTGCTTGCGGTTCAGTTTACATCAGCCCCACGTCAAAGCTGCATACTATGCGCTGCCCACGTAATAAACAGGGCCACGCCTTGTTACTGTGTTTTGCATGAAGCCTGCAAGATATACCAAGGTCCGCTTATGCGGTACCACAAGCCATTGACTACCGGCTTGCTGGCACTCTTGCACGGATGATGATCCCTTTGGGTGCAGGGTTGGGCCCCCCTGCATTGCGCTGCGCAGGGGGGCAAGACTGATCTGGTGGACATGCTGCTATCCCATGGCGCTGATGCACAAGCTGCAGATGCTGAGGCAAGCATTTATGGAGTCTTGGCCTTGTTTTGGTGTGATGCCGTGCACTGTTGCACATTGCACCTATGCTGGCTAGCAAACAGACCATTGCCATGAAGTGAGTTGGTATTGCCCTTGGGCAACTTGTGTCTGACTGGTACAGGGATGGACACCACTGCATTGTGCCACAAAGGACCGCCGTGCTGCATTTATGCTGCTGGGGTTTGGAGCAGATGCGAATGCAAAGAGCGTACATGTAAGCCATGCAGTGCTGCCACACTCTGGCTTGTCTCATATATTGCAAAGCTCCAGAGCTTGTTCCAAAGATAGCGGCTTTGAACTTTCACAGTCAGCCTAGCTGACAGTTTTGAAGCAAGGCTGAGCCAGCGACAGTAGTAAGGAGTGTGTTGTAGTCACAATGATATAGACATTGCCAAATTTGTTCCAGTGATACAAGCTGTTTCTGCTGGTAACTGCATGCAGCATCACAAACATAATCAGGTTCATGTGTTGCAACTTTCTAAATTTGTCTCAATGTGTGCAAACAAACAATACATGTGGCTTTGCAGTTACGGTGCCTTGTTCACTATGCATTTGCATTGTTGCAGAGACCTGTTCTGTTATGACGTCGCAAAGCATGACTGCAGGGAGCAAAATGAGCTGCATGACTTCAAATTGCTTGTTCTGTTCAAGCATGTTTGTCAAGCTGCAACAAGCTCCTTTGTGTTGTAGGGATTTGTGCCTCTGCATCATGCTGCTGCTACCAACCATGCGGCAATAGCCAGAATGCTGCTGTCATTTGGTGCTGATCCAGATGCCCAAAATACTCAGGCAAGTCAAGACACCTCCTTCCCTTGTTGCACTAACATAGCCGACTTGAATGCATACACCAACTTGATTGAGCGTGCCCCTAAAATTGGCTTTGCTTTGCCAGGGCTTTAATGACATATACTATCGTTCAGCGGTGCACATGCCATGCAAGCAAATTGTGACAATGCAGGGTTGATCACACATGCATGCCCTACTTTTAGTCAGCAAGAAGGCAATCCTTGCAATCTACACTTGTGAATATCGTAAGCTTGCAGATGCTGCTGCTACAGGGAATGACCCCTCTGCATCTGGCTGTTGAGTTTGGGCAGAAGGACACACTCAGGACTTTGCTGCACCACAGAGCTGACATCAATGCGCCCAACTCCAAGGTCAGAAATCTGTCTCAAACAAGCCATGACCTTTGTGGCAAACATGCAAATCCTGCATGTACAATATGCACAGTTGTAGCAGAAGCTACAACAATGTTTGGACTCTATAGATAAGACATACATTGACAATCGCCAGCACAAAGCCCTGGTTGTAATCGCATTTTGCTGCAAGAAGCTGGAGTCTTGTTGCAGCTTGCTTCCTGTCCTACTGCACTGAGACGAGGGTTGATGTGCACCACCGTTGCAGCACCATTGGAACAAACTTATATTCAGGAAGGGTGTGAAGCTCTCAAGTACACGACTGATGTATAGTTGTCTGCATGTTGTGCAGGGCTGCACACCTTTGCACCATGCTGCCTGGCACGGCCAGCTGGCTATGCTCAAGATGCTGCTCAGCTCAGGCGCTGATGTCAACCTCCGAAACCATAAAGTAAGCTTTATTAGTCAGCTCTGCCGTCTGTCTGGTCATGTGCTGTCATCCTCAGCATCCTCAGCATCCTGGGCCAATGAGATCAATATTGGGAGCATCAGTCTGTACGACTGTGCACTACAGGGTCAAACACCATTACACTGGGCGGCGCGGCGGGGCTATGCTAGTGTTGTGAAGGAGCTCATTGCTGCGGGTGCAGATGTGAATGGCACTGACAACCAGGTGTGAATCCTTACTGTGCCATTGCTCTCTCCACCTAAAACCAGCCTGCTGTTATGCTCATGCTGTCACCATCATCCCCTTTGTGCTTCTTACTGCAGAACCATGGCGGACCAAGTGTTGCTTGTGCATTTGTTACCTGAGTATGAGCGGTGTTACAAGGCAAACTTGCATGTTTTGGCTGGTAGTGTCCCTTCCTGAGTCGGCCATGAGGTTCTGCTGCACAGCAGAGGTGTTGCTTACCTGTGCTGCCCTTGTACATGAGCGACAATATGGAGTTCACACTGGCCAACATGACTCTCTGTGCATGTTTCTTGCAGGGCGCTGCGCCACTTCAGGTGGCTACACAGAAGGGCTATGCAAGCACAACGAATGTACTGCTGTCTCATGGAGCTATAGCACCACTTTGAAGGTGACCCTCCAGCTCAAATCCACTTTGTGCCAGTTGCACCTTTTATGCGCTACTATTGCATTGAAGAGTGATCAGTGACCACACTCATGATCAGGTTGGCATCCAGATCTTACTGGCAGCTTCTGCTTTGCAGAGATTGCCTCTGCCACATCAGCATGAGTCCCTGTCAATGTCAGCCAGGGAGTCATACTGCGCTGCCAGTTGTCAAGCACTGATGAGCGCTACACACAGGTGAGCAGTGTGATGAGCAATTGCACTTGGCTGTGTTGCATGTACATGTGTTCTCATACACTGCAATGCTTGACATTTGACAGGCTTTACGTGTGCAGGTGGTTTGAGTTTTTTGCTGCAGCTCTGATGCTGTGCAAACATGTGCCAGCATGTGCAGCTGGCAAGACACCATGGTAGGCAGCCAGGTGAACAAGATGCCCTATTGCACAAGGTCCTGTAGTGTCTGTTTGGTCAGTGCTTGTGCCATGATGCTGACATGCATGGTCGTGCGTGCCACCAGAGTCTCGCATCGTGGGCTTGATGAAGCATGGTAGACGATTGAATTTTAGGTATTGATTATAACTCTTCACTTGCATGATTGCATATGTCATTGACTTTGGACAATGCATCTGTAAGCATGGCCAAGCACATCTACTCAGCCATGCTCTAGAGGCTAAACAGCATCAAAATCACTATATTGTGGGCATCTCAAGCTTGGTGGAATCATGCAGTATAAGAGAACATTGTGCAAGGTCGATTGTGTCATAATTCACAACTTTTGAAACAAAAGTGAGTGAGTTGAGTTGACCTTGGTGTCGGACAACCGACGTGCATGTGAGCATGATCGAGTGAATTGACAGCTTGATGATCATGAAAATCTCGAATCTGAGGATATCTGTTCAAGCCACTGAAGCCTTACCTACTGATGGTGCAGAGTTTGGTTGGTGGTGGTCAGCAATATCCCCAGTCTAAACCGGTAACAGATTTTGATCACTTGAACTAAATATTGGAAGGCATCACTTAGTGTCGGCACACGTGGTGTAAGGTATGGCTTTTGAGACTGCTTCCTGTTGCACGTACTAATACATGCGCGTAGCATGAACCAGGACAGAATGTGACAACACATCTCAAACAGCCTAGCTGAAGCCTCTACGGCCGTCGAATAGCAACCACTCAGACGGCTTGCCGCATGCTCATAGCCTGCAAAAACAGCAGTTTTGCCACGAATTGACCCATTCACCAGGATCAGCCCTGGGTTAAGCCGCAAACTTGCACAGACGCAATGGCGCAGTTGGCAGCGCGTCAGATTGTGGCTCTGGAGGTCGTGAGATCGAAACTCACTTGCGTCAAATTATTTTTTGCCATACATATGCACACGTCGTGGTGATCTGGGGTGTCTGGCATTCACAAGTTGCAGCGTGACTCAGGCAACCATGCAGTGTATTATGTATTCCACATGTCAGCTACCCATCACAGGAATACTATCTTGGCAACGAGGGACTCAGCGGTCATGCTTCTCCGTCGGTGAGCTGACATCATGCTGATCATGATTGATAGGATGCCACACATCAGTATGTTGAACTATATGCAAGGCTGACAACTGAAAAAAGCTGCTGTTGGCTTGAATGACAGAAGCATGCAGACTCCCAATCCATACATCATACCAAAATGAAACATACATGGAGCACACACGTGAACATTGATTATTATCAGCACAAGCACAAATCCTATGTTCATATTGTATGTACGATCAAGCTGTTGCTTCAGCCAGGCATTGCTGCATGGCTGCAACAAAATCCAATGAACAGCATCCATAGCAACCAACCGTCAGAGGCAAAATACCAACACAAGTACACAACACAACAAAATCACAAAGTCATGCATCTATAAAGAAAAGAAGGCACACACAAAGTTGCACTCGCAGCGTTCAGAGTAATGTAACAATAAAAACATTGTTTTTTATGCCTTTCGGCTCAAGATGAGCTAGGTACATGCCAGGCAATTCTTGTCTTTTTAGAGCAATTTGTTTTGTGCATCCTTATAAAGTCTATTGATGCAACAATTTTGCCAATCACATAGCACACCATCATTGAACCTAGACCTAGGGCGACCATGTGGGCAAAGCCAATTGACTTCACCAAACAAAAGCTGCTTAGGCAATCTATCATTAGGCATCCTGAAAATATGACCTAGCCATCTGAGTCCTAAGTCACGCAAACAGATGCAATAACGCTTTGTAAACAGTCACATTTGCTTGCATCAGCCTACACGTTGATCACATTTCAAGCCACACATTCATCGACTGACTATGCTTTGGCCTGTTGTGATTGGCCCCTGAAAAGCTGCATTGCAGCCTTGAAACACCTTTCAAACTTGTAGCCAAAATTGGTGTGACGCATGGACATGCCAAGGACTGCCAGCCGTGTCTGCAGATCAAACTCTCGAGATGCATCCTCAGCAGCCATTTGTGTCTGTGCCTCTGGCGACATCCTTCTCACCTCCTCAGCAATTTTAAACCAAAGCTGGGGATCTGTCTCGGTGAAAGTCAGATAGGCAAGGGCTTCTGGCCAGTCTTCGGAATTCTGATACTGCTTCATGAGACGCTTTGCATCCTCCCTTTTGGTGGCCAACTTCTGCTTGTCATGCAGAGACAGCTCAGGCAGCGGTGGGATGTCATTCAAGAGCTGCTTGACCCTGCCAATGCGATACTCCCAGTGTGGATGGTCACTGATCCATTCCCCCCATTCATCTCTGGATGCCCACAATTTTTTGGCAACGCATGACCAGAGGTCAAGCATGATACCGCTCACGCGGTCCTTCACTTCCTGTGAAGCACAGGCGAGCTCCTGTGCAGCAGCATCAGCCATAAGCTGCAGTCCCTTGCTGTCTTGTAGCAGCTGCTGAGGGATCTGGCTGCCTGGCAGATAATGCTGCAACGCTGTCAGGTACACTTGCATGGCTGCGTCTGCTTGGGCATCAGCCATGACCCCCTTGCGCCAAATAAGACCTGAGCAGTACCACACTGACATGGCGTTGACTATGTCATCAGGGCTGCAGAGAGCTGCTAAGTTGATATTCATCCCGATTGCATCTGCCTCATATTCCCACTGATGGCTCAGAAAGGCACTAATTTGGTGACAATGTATGTCAGGCCAAATGCGAAAGGAAGCTTTGCCTTGGCGCTCACAGTTTTGCTGAGGCACAGCTGGGCTGTGCTCATTGCATGCAGTAACAAGCACCAGCTGTTGGCCTCAGCCCTATGATTCCCAATCGCATGCCCAAACTCATGAGCAAATGTCCACGTCAAGCTGTCAGGGGTTTGGTGGCCAAGCATCAGGCCAGCTTGAGTTAGAAGAAACATCTCATCTGTCCCTGCCTTGAAGGACCAAGGACGGGACCAGCGGAATTTCTCCGCACTGATCATTCCAAATCCTGCTTGAGGCTGTAGTTCGGAAAGGAAATGATACAGCAGCTTGGTAGGAGGCAGTCTGGCCAGTCGGGATCGCACTGCGGCGTCATGCTGTGCAATGGACTCTACACCACTGGGCTGTTGCTTGATAGATCAGCTGCATCAGCTGCAAGCCTTCTTGCTCAAGCTTGTGGCAGCCAGGGATTGTCCTTAAGTGGACCAGCTGCGCTGTTTTTGGCAAAGTCTGAGCACACATGCTGGGACTGCATGCTTCTCCTGTCATTGCACTGCGCACAGGAGGTCTGTAAATGCTAAACAGCAGCTGAAAGCGCCCTGTGATTGGCACTGTCTCTGTATGAAGACCAGCGACAAAGACACCAGCTCCAAGCAAGGCAAGGCTGGCCAGCCAGCGGGGCACCTCCTTGGAATTGTTGCTGGAGATTGATACAGCAACCGGGACGGGTTGACAGTGTTCCGCGCTGACTGTTAGGACTGCAGCTGCTGACCTGCTGCTTGAACAGCGTCTGTACATATGAGGCTTGACTATACAGCGGCGTCTGAGCAGCGATGGTGCCATTAAGCGCAACTGCAACACAAGAATAACTTACTCTGCGCAGACGCGTGTTTTAGCAAGCAGCAAGTGAGGAGGCTGGTGTACCATGGCAGCACAGAGGTACCGCCCAGGCAGCTGGTGAAGGGTGACCACCTGTAGGGTCAACACTGCCTGCATATATCGAAAGAAAACCTCAACTCTTTGCGATGTGTCGCAGAATACGTCTATGAGCATGTTTTTTTCGCAGGCTCCCAGCAACACACAGCACAGTGTTTGACCCACCTGCGAGCTTGACCTACAGTCTGTGTCGAGCCGTATGTCCGGACGTCAGCGGTACTTGTGCTTCACGATAGTCCTAGAACATTAAGTTGACGCTGCGAGCAATGTTTGCGCCTCACCAGCGGCATTCAATGAAGCTTTCCACCGGTTCGCAGGTGATACGGTTTTGGCGAGCTTTATTTCGATGAAACAGCCCTATGATACGCCCTAATCAAGCAAAGGAAGTAGGCTGGGCAACGAACGCGAAGTCTCCTCTCTGTACATGCTCAGACTCACAATTGTTCTTGCCGTTTCCGATTCAGGTGCGTTGACTTGATTGCCAGCTGTGAAGGCACCATGCAGCATAGCTGTGTCATGAAGGCAGAAACCAGAATTGAATTGCATGCATGATCATGAGACAGCTCCGGATGGAGATACAGAGTTTATGTGAGAGATACACTCAAAGTCAAACAAGCGCTGCAGTGAGGGGTCCGTCTGTACATCAGACCAAACTGAGCAATTTATAATTTTGAGTTCGGAATCCGAGTCAATTAAACACAGCCTGATCCCTTCACCTCATCAGGTTTGCTTGATAGTGCAAGTTTGGGAACCTGTCCTCAAATTCACAACTAAGGAAAAACACAGCCTGTACGCTCTACTTAGTATGTGCGACATTGACAAGCGACAAATACCAGTAGGTCAAGTCTGACTCGGTTCAAAGCCTAATTCAGAACACAAACATATGATCTGCACACCTACCAAACGCTAGACCATAATACAGTGTGAAAATGTATTCTGCGCTGATCAACGTTCAAGATTATATCATTTGAGATATACCAGAACTGTTATCTGATTGTGATAACAAAGAACAATAAATGCAATTGAAAACAATCTAGATTTATTGCTGCTCTTGCTCTAAACACACGTTATGCAGAAAATAAAGCTGTTTACAATACTGCACTACAGAACTATTTGTGGTGAGAGATAAACATCAGCATTGCTTGAGAGTCAGTGAATGCATTACTGTTCATGTCCGCTATACAACGCCACTATGACACTCTGACTGGGGTACATTGGCTAGCATCCCTGAAGCATCATAACTTCTCAGTCAAGCTGCAGAACTTGGTAATGCAAGCCTGCTTCCATGAGATCCACCCATGCTTGGCAAAAGCCATATTAAGCTTATTGATCTCGCTTGTCAAATCCGCTTCTGAATCTTTGCTGATGTTCAGTCTGGCCTGATATTTCGCCTTTGCATTCACGTCCTTGACCCCCATACCCTTGACAGCCTGAGGCCAATGTTCTGAAGCCTGCAAGGATGTCAGCGACTTTTGCAAGGTGTCCATCTCTGAAGTTTGCCGGGTCCGGACAGCCTTGAGGATGCTTTGTAAATAGGCAATCCTGTCCAGCCAATCTGGGTATGGATCAACCCACCGCTGCACTGGATCCCGTACAGCATGCAAGATGCCAACAAGCATGTGCTCAATGGTCTTGACCTCAGCATCAAACTTAGTCTTTGCTTCTGGTGACAGTCTCTTGGCTTCCGATGCAGAGATGCAGATCCAAGCCTGAAGCTCCTGCAGATTGAGAGGAGGCCCCTCTGGCAAGTCACTCTTTGGCACCAGCTGCCTCAGGCTGGCTGACCTGGCTTCCAACGATTGCGAGAAAGTATCATCTGTGGATTGGAGATGGATGATCCTATCACATACCTCTGCCAAATGGGCGCGCTGCATGTAGGAAATGATGCTGTCAGCGCTGCATCCTGCTGTCATGCTGATTGCTGCTCCCATTTTGTCTGCTTCGTACTGCTGCCTCCGGTGCAACCAGATGCCCACAATTACTCTGTGGACCACTGCATCTATGCCGACTGCTGCTGCCACAAGTGGCAGTAGCCCAATGCTGCTGCCGGCTACAAGACTGCCAATGATGACTGTGTTGAGGAGCAGACGCCAGCTTTTGCGCTCAGCTTCATGGCATGCAAAGCTGTGTCCCATCTCACAGGCCATGATGTTGACCAGCTCTTCGTTGGTCTGAGTAAAGAGCATTGTACCAGCTGCTAAGCCCACCGACAGGTCTGCTGCGGGCTTCCCAATGCCAAACGCACAAGGGAAGCTACCCTCCCGACTGCCTGTGTTGATTACGTGCTGTGGCTGCAAAGACATTCTGCTTGACACAAAAAAGCCTTTGCCGTGGGTTTTGTCATAAAGACGTCTCCATAGGGCACGATCGTCGCGATATAGTTTGAGGACACCACCATACACTGCCACATGAAAGGCTTGCTCTGAGACCTCCTGGAGGCGCGCTTTCAGTTTTTTAAAATTGTCCAGAAGCGCCGCAGGTTGAGATGGGCTCCCGCCTGGGACTGCCTTGGTTGACACATCTGGGGCTGCTTTGTTTGATCCCGCTGCAGCTGCTTTGGTCACTCCTGCAAATGGTTTAGGGAATCCTCCTCCTGACACTGCCTTGGGCAAATCTGCTGCAGCTGCTTTGCTTGGCTGTCTGGGCTGTCTTGGCGGTTTGTAGATGCCAAAAACCAGCTGGGGTCCCCCAACAATAGGTACTGGCTCAAGAGACAGGAACACCCCTGCCCCAACAGCAAAGCCGACCATGAGCTTCAGGCGGTGCAACCTGGCAGCTGAACCTGTGTCTGCTGCAGGTGCTGGAGTGGTGCTGTTAAGAGACGTGCCTGAATCCTGCCTGCCAGGAGGGGACTGCGTGGCTACGCCAGACGAACTTTGCCTGCGAGAGCTTTGTGTGCAGAGCTTGAGTGCTTGTTTGGGTGTGCGCCTCTGCAGATCATCACATCAGACCTTCAGGACTACAAATATTGGTTGGTGATAGTGCCGAGGTCCAAACTTGCAACAAAACAGTCATGTTGCACAGGCGACTCACCATTTTTGCTGTCACAGTAGCTGTGTTCCAACAGGGAAACATCAGCCAGAGAATCAAACCTGCGCACAAGCAGAGATCCTGAGCGAAACGCTGACGCCCTCAGCTCTGCTTACCTCACCTTGTTAGCATACACGACGGAAACACCAGCGCTCTTACGCCAAATTGCAAGGGTGACATCGTGTCAATGAAAAAGTCGAAGTCGCTGGACGCTGAAGATGCGTTTCGTTTCGTGACGGTTCAGTTCCGAACAGGTTTTCGATACGCAGAGCGTGAGAAAGGGGAGATGACAGCTGCTACACACGGTTTGGCGGCATGGTGTGTGAGATCATCACTCAAGCAAGAACATCACGGACTGGTTGCTGCTTTGCCGTAAAGACAACGTCACCTTGAGCTGCAAGACAGGGCATGCTGTCACATTGTGCTCACAAGGGTAGAAGTTAACGCAGCTCAGATGAATCTTCACATGTCATTCTTGATCAAGGTTTTTGGCTCATGCAGCTGTTGAGTGGCAGGCGCGCACTTGCATCAGGATATGCATGTACAGTGCATTGAAAAATAGTGTAGAAGCACAGATGACGATGTTGAAACAATATCTGATTCATATGTTGCATGGGGACACTTTGAATTGGCCCAAGAACACTCGTACAAAGGTGACTCCAATCATATGGATGGCTATGTAGATCAGCTTGTCAAGCTAGACATGTAGGCTTTGTTTGCTGCTTAAGCTAATGGTGTGTCCTGAGTAGGCTGCCGCCTATCCTCCAAAGCTCCAAAAAAAGCCCCATGCTGAGTGACTTTGAGATTGGCTCAGGCCTGCACATGTGCTTCTTTGCTTTACGCCTCTGTGTCAAAGCTGAGTAATACTGGGCTGCTTCGAATGGACCAAAGCATTGTCTAGCTGCAGTAGTGCGATGTTGGATGGGCTGAAACCGTCAGGGCTGTTGTGTCATTCTTTGCCCTGTTGCTGCATTAATGACGCACTTGCTGCTGTTCTTTTGGCGCAAGAGGTCCAGAGCTCACCAAAAATGAAAGTGTGGAAGAGGAAGGTCGCGTCGTAAGATACCGGCAGGAAGCTGAAGGCAGCATTAATGAGCAAACCACACCACAAATTAAGCACAACAAGCGGGAGGCTGGGCCAGCCACTCAATCAGCAAGGGAATGAAGGAGCGAGGGGGCTGGTAGGTGGGTGAGGTGCAGAAGCTTGAATGGAAAAGGGCAGAGTTGAGCTGCACAAATGCATTCCCTGAATCATGTTGAGCAGACACAAATGAGTCATTGGCAGTTGTGACAGACACAACAAATACAAGCACTGAAGCATGAGACTATGAAAGATAACGCAAGGGAAGCGTGTATACACCAGGCAGCCATCACTAGGCATGCAGTCTTTGCTGGTGTGCCTTACTGTGCAGTAGCTGACATGCTCATTCTGCAGATGCATGGCCAGACATTTTGAGGCCGTGATACTTTGCCGACTGCTTCCTTTCCTGCAGTATTTGTACAAACTCTGAAGGCACTGAGCAGTCATGAGAGGGTGTACAGAGCCCTAAAGCAATGGCCCAACAGCTGACTTATGCGCCCGGTAAAAAGGTTTTGAGCGTACCTAGCAACCAGCCTGTCGTCTGCAAACAGCTGATGTGTTTTGCATGCATCTTGAGCTGTGAAGCCTTCTGTGGTCTGGGAAGCTTCTCGCACAACTGCATGTGCATGAGTCAGCAGCGCTCTTCCTGGATGCTCTAGGTCCTGACATGGACGCTGGAGCCAGCAACAGAAGAAGAACCCAGGAGAAGAAGGGGAAGAACAGCAGAAGAAGACAGGGGAAGAAGACAGGGGAAGAAGACAGGGGAAGAAGACAGGGGAAGAAGAAGGAGGGAAACAGGGGAGGACAAAAAGAAGGAGGAGGAGGAGAGGGAGAAGAAGACAGGAAAAAAGAAGAAGCTAAGCAGGAGGCAAGAACATGGTGACAAATTATGGTGCTGGTATGGAAGAGTAAGCAAACTGCAGCTTGCTGAGACTGCCAGCATCTGCAACAATACTGCTCACTAGTTTCAGGGCCTCGACTGTGCAAATTTGTTTACATGTGGCTAGCTCCCAAGGGTTTTGACAGTCTGTCAGCGGCAGGTTGTCTGTGCAACTCTCGGCTCAGCAAGCAGCTTCCGCGCCTGATAAAGTATTGTAGAAATCTGCGTCAACATGGTGCATACACCATCAGTCAGGTCTTTGCAAAATCAGTGCTGCATGGATTGAATGCATTAGATCAAGTATATGATTCAGCGCACCTTCACAAAAAAGCAGACATGTGAAATGACTGCACAGAGTTCAAGTCCCTCCTCTTGCTGTATTTCCTTTGCCTTGAGTAGCTGCAGGCCTTGTATATAAGTTTCCGAGTTCTTCAGCAACTGCACAGAACAGCAAACATTCAGGCAACAATTGTATGAGTCCGATGTCAAAGCTGATGTCAACAAAGTGCTGAGGCTTTTGTGTCAGGTCACATTGCTGTGCCTGGCTAGCTGCATGCTGACTAGGTCTATCAAAAAGGCTCCAGCGGAAGCAGTCAGCCATCTGGTGTGCACTGATATACCACAGCAGCACCTTATATGCATGGGCATTTGGCCTGGTCAGTCGTTTCATTGCCGACAAAGCCGCTGTACTACTGGAGCCACAGGCAAGGCATTGACAGAGTATGCTATGCGCAGAATGCAACAGTCATTGTATGCCTTGCTGTCTTCAATGGATAAACGCGTCTAAGCTTCCCATGTTTGCAGCAGCTGTGTTAGGTGCATTGCCGATATGCAATGAGAGCTTTTGCCTGCAATAGGCATGACGCTTCCATGCATGCAACCTGCTGCCACATAAATAGCACTGCAACTGCACTGCAATCCTCAAAGGCAGGGTTTGCCATCATTATTGCTCCTCTTGCTAAAGCTTTTGGCTCAAACCACAAAAAAATGCACCAGTTCTGAAAGACCAGCATGTTGGTTAACAGCAGCTGTGGCTGGACATCCTCCACTCAGCCTCAACAGTGCACAGATGGCAAGTCTGCAAGGCAGGGGCTGACCTACAATGCAACAAGCTCAGCATTTAGCACAGCGGATGACCGCATGGTAGGTTAGAACACCAAAGCACGTATAACATGTTGCAACACTGAGAGTAACTAGCATGCAGCACACTGTATCTTGAAGCCAGACTGGGCATATCTGCTGCATAAGGCAGACCTGAGCTCCACAGCGCCTTTGCCTTGTCCAACATTGCTCCTCTTGTCTTGCTGATAGCATAATGGCTGCAGGCGGTGTGATGGTGCCATGACATGTTGGCAGGCCTGACCATGCGGCTGTCTTGGTGATGGTGCGATGCCAGAAGCCATCCAAGCGAGATGTGCTGACTGTACTGGCAGGTGTCAGAACCTGTCGCCACAAGAGGAGCACAGCCACATGCATGCCAAGCTCATAGGCTGTGTAGTCATGAGTATATGTCTTTATTAGAACAAGTTTCAGCTTTTATGCATCTGTAAATGCTGTATGTAAGTGCAGATGTGTACCACTGCAAGATTATACTCTGTGTTTGTGCAGCTTCACCTCCAAGGAAGCATACCAAATGGGCATTCCTGCCTTAGGCGTCGTGGCAACTTTGGTGGCAAGCATTGCCTTCAGTGGGTGGTCAGCTCCCCCGGGGGGTCCAACCCTTACTGGGTGGGTCGCAGCTACCCCATCTTCACTGCTTTCCTCATTGTCAATGGAGCAGCCTTCATGCTGTCAGTGGCATCAGTCGTTGTCGTCACAGCCTTCCCTCTGATACTCAAGAGGACGCCGCAGCAAGCTGCTCGGTGGGGTGGCATACTTCTTCTCATGTCAGTCATTGCCTTCATTACGGCATTTGTGCTGGCTGGGTTTGTGACAGTAAGGTACAATGCACCACTGGCAGGCTGCGCCAGCTTGCACTGCAGAAATGGAGGGATACCTTGCTTGACAGAAGCATACAGACCTGACAATGTATCGTGTAGATATTACTGGCTGGATCAGAACGTGGCAGCTTTGAACCATGTCATCAACACATCAAACGGCACTGCATGGTGCATCACATATAACAGATCAGTGGCAGTGGGGAGTAGCACAACGCTCTACCCAGCTGCACCTGATTGTACATATGACAACATAGACAGAATTGAAGATACATGTTTGGCAGTTTGACTGCTCCTTGAAGACCCAGTGACACAGCAGGGGACAGTAAGCATGGACTCAGCACAGTTCCCAACAGCATTGAACTCACCAGAGCACACCACACATGCAATCAGTATTCACCGGGCCATCCACAATTTGACAGATTGGTTCATCCAGAATCCCCTTTCCGACATTCTCAGCCTGATTTATGCAGGTCAAGATCTGTATACATACTCTGCGCTGGACAGAGTATGTATTTCAAATGCAACCCACCCCCACATGAAGTTTGACGTGCTGTGTGACATCATAACAGGCATCACCAGCAATCTGAGTATCAGCAAATTTGGGCAGTACATGACTGAGACCATTGCATCTTCTTTTGGTGCAACAGTTCTCAACAAGGAGAGCCTTTCGCAGCCAGTCGCCATTGCTGTGACAGTGATGTGTGGGTTCTTCGCTTTGAATTTACTGGTCATTGCGCTGTATTTGGCCAGAAGTAAGCTGCAGCGGTAATGTAGAAAACAGAAATTGTTTATACGCTTCGCTGCTTGGGAAAATGGAGCTATTGATGGGGGGGGGGGGGGGGGCACAAGTGGGAAAAGGGAAGAAAAAGGGAAGGGAGGATGGGATAGGGCGCACTTGCATCAAGTAAAAGAGACATTTCAGCAGCTGTGAGACTTTGCACAGTGGCACATTGGTATGCAGCTAAAGCTGGCATGCAGGTATGCAATATGCTGTAGGCCAGGCCAGGCAAACAATGATTGGTGCATGTGTAGATCACAGCACCCTGGGTTTGAGCTGGCATTGGCAGTGACTCAGTGCTTGACAGTTAGTTGATGTGTCCCATGTGAGCCCCTGAGATGATAAGGACAATGAATGGATAAGTATATAGGCTAGCAGTGGCTGTCTTCAGGACAAAGAATGATGGTACACATACAAGAGCTAGCAGTGACCATTCTGATCTACTTCTGGGCTGAACCCAATCTGCAACGACCCAAAACTGTAGCTGCCATGCCAGGTACCATCTTCCGGCTCTTCAACTTGGCTGTATGGGCGAAAATGTTGCAAGTCTGATGAAGCCTTCCAGCTTTGCAGGAGAGTATGCTTTCAGGACCTAGACCAGGCTAGGATAGGGCTATGGCCAGTCATGTATCTTCAGACAGCCTTGCCACAGGCGGTCACATGAAGATTTGCACAACCTATTCTGAATGGCTGTGTGAGCTTGGTTGGCTGCCATTTCGCAGACAAAATGACATTTCCCACTGGATCAAGCTTGTACGTACTAGCTAGGAAGTACGTGCTTCATTAATGGTATTACAGCTGGTGATGCGGCAGTCAAGCAAACAATCAAGTCTGTACATGTATACATACCTACGCAAATCCCGCGCGAACACTGTTGATAAACACAAGAGTTGCAAGCATTCTATCCTGGTATTAGCCTCACTGACTAAGGACTCGTCGTCAGTCTGTGCAGTGGGACAGATATGGCCGTACGCACGAGCCTTCAACGTATAAGCCCTGCATTTCCACGATGACAACGACCATACGCTTTCACAGAATGAACATCCCCTCGGTCCTGTACAGCAGACAGGTGCATGTAGGGCGTGAGCATGTTGATATTTTTCGTGCTGACTTAAACTGCATGTCAGAAAGCTTCTGAGGCTGTTTTAATTCTGGCAAGATCTCGCGAGATTCCGCCAGTGGTGTGGGACTGTTGAAGCCAATCTGACAGTGTAATTTCATCAGTGGCATGAATCAGACAAGAATTGCACTTATTGGCAAGCAAAATTGGTAAAGCATCTGCGTACCACGTACCGCGTACACTACAAACCCTGCGGCAGACCCTATAGGAAACGCTGGTGTACGATAGCGTTCGGACGTTTTCAAGCCTTGGCTGTCGAAATTACAGCTCTGTTCTGCAGGTCTTCCCCCAATGGCCGTCGCTTTGGGCACAATCCCTTGCTGCTCGCATGCAGCGCAAGTCACTGCCATCCGACCCGCACCCTGGAGCTGCAACAAGCTGCTGCAGTGCAGATCACGCTCGGTTAAGCATACACAGTTGGTCCGGGCGCAGACAGGTTTGCTTCATGTCATATTTGCTGCTTGTTTTGTGCCGTAGCCACCGGACTTGCTGTAGAAGCAGACTGCAGACACCCAGTTGCACTATTTTCTGCAACACTCCGTGGTTCGCAGTTGAGGCACCTGCCCGGCCTACAGACACAGCAGCAAACGTAGAAGGTGGCAGGCAAACGCCGTCATATGTCAGCCTCTCAGACAAATACGCCATCGTAGACGCAGCTGGTACACAAATGCTTCTAGAGGAAGGACGGTGGTATACTTGCAATAGGCTTCAGGTAGGCGTAAGACTCAAGAGGACCAGAGTCTTGTTGAGTCTGTGTTCACTGCTCTGTGCTCAGTGCAGCTGTCATTGCAGGCTGAACCAGGCAGCACAATCAAGTTTGGCAGAGTTCTTGCATCCAAAGAAAATGGCACATTTTCAAGTGGCAGACCGTACTTAGAAAATGTCACTGTCGAGGCAGAGATATTGGAAGAGCTCAAGGGGGAGAAGGTGATTGTGTACAAGATGAAGCCCAAAAAGCACTACCAGCGGAAAAATGGACACAGGCAGCCCTTGACAAAGTTCCTGGTTACTAAGATTTCCACGAGCTAGAATCACAGATGCAAGTTGGTTTGTGTTTGTGGTGCGTGCGTGCAGCATATTTAGCTGTATGCAACATTGTATGGCCAGCTATGTTGAGTAGACTCAACCATTATTGGCCCAGACTGTCAGCCCAAACTATGCTGTTGATGACTGATTCAGCATTTGTGTCTGTTGCCTCAGCCTGTGAGTGCCAAAAATTTTCACCGAGATGTTGAACATGTCATGCAATTGCACTTTTCTGAGAGCTTCTGGACTGCGCAGGACAACTTAGGTATTGAAGTTTTTTGATGTCCATTGTTTTCACAGTCTGTCAGGCAATCTCGATTGTACATTGCTCTGCCAAATTAAATGATGACCACCCAAACTGGCTTACAGCAGAAACTTGGCTTGCTGTATGCAATGCCATCTCGGACTGTGTGGAGGCTCTTGGCTCCAGCTGGTCTTGCTGGCTCCAAGGCAAGTTCATATCACTCTCGATATAGCTACACGCATCCTGCGCTAGAATCTTACATGTTGCCACAACCTCCCTGAAAGCCAGAGGCTCTGAAGCAGCCACTTACTTGATGCGTGAGCACTTCCAGGACAGGTGCTGTGAGCCTGCAGCTGTGGTGTTGGTTTGGCTGACACATGAGCCAAGTCGTCGTGTAGACACAATGAGCATAAGATCATCATAAGCTGCCTCAACGGTTGGTAAGGTCAACACGCACTCCCTACTTTACCTGCCTCAGGTGGCTTGGTTCATCCATTTTGTCTGAAAATCCTGGGCTCTAAATGCTACATGGTCTAAAGGATACTGCCTAATAAGTTAGCTGTGATTGCTGGTGAACGCCTGACTTTATGAAATAGGTAATCAGGCAGGCTGGTGATGCCCTGCTTGACCTGAACAGCCGTAGCAATGACAATGATGCAGACCATCCACAAACGTGACAATGTACAGCTCTCCATAGATACACATGTTGTGCATGGCCCTGATTTGGCCTCACAATCAAGGGCGGCTTTGTTTGGCGCGTTTGGCTGCAGCAATCTGGTTTCCAGGTGTAGCACCTTGCATGCGTCGCTTACCAGCCCTTGCATGGGGACCTGTTGTTGCACCAGCAGACGTCTCATCATCACTGTAAAGATCTGCATCATCCTCATCTGGAGCTGCATTTGCTGCAGATGCTGGAGCAGCCACTTTGTTTGCCTGCAGAAATTGACACAGAGGTCGTCATTAATTGCACAGTCATTTGAGACTTTTGTATGCATGGTCTGTAGCTGCACAGCTGCCAGCAAGCACAACTAGCAACACTCAAGCAACACCTGACACACCCAGCCCATGACACTATGCCATGAAGTGCCAGCCATAGGAGGTTGGCAAAATGTTAGGTATAATATACTTTGTGCCCATGATGGCAGCCATAATGTACAGCTGCTGTGCAGTCCCAGACTGTACCTTCAGTTCTGCAGCAGTGGGCTTTGCAGCAGCAACCTTGCCGCTGATGACCTTCTGAAGGTAATCTGCAAATGGCTTAGCAGGCCGGTAAAGACATCTGCACCATCAGCACAGACTCAATCCAATGCAAAATAATCATGCAGATACAAACAAAATTTGCAAATAAGTGAGTTTGACCAGCGGGTTTGTGTTGCAAGCTTTTTGGTCTTTGAAGCATGACCAGAGTCACAGCAAAACCACCAAAAGACAGCAGCAGGACAGCACAGCACAGCACAGCACAGCACAGCACAGCACAGCACAGCACAGCACAGCTCATCACAGCATGTCATGTCATGGCACAACCAAAACCAAAAGGAAACTGGACCTCCAGAAGCTGACCTGTCGACCGTTGCCTGCTTAATGAGGTTGCCCCACCGCTCATCACCCTTCAGCGCCTTGGCGTTGCCAATGACAATGAGTGAGGACCTGGCGCGCGTCAGACCCACATTCATACGCCGCTCATCAGCTACAAAGCCAATGCTGCGCCCGACTTGAGTGCGCACAGTGCTGAAGATGGCCACGTCTTTCTCTCTGCCCTGCAATCACTCACTCACAACTCACTCATGGGTTACTCAGAGTCACTCGTGTGAGTCACTCATACACTCAGCCCTGCCTTCTTGCACTGTAACAGCAAACACACATAGGTGCATGCATGCGCTCTGAGCATGGGCAATCTGTGTCACCTTTGAAT
>JAABUO010000706.1_pt1 | contig 54929 bp, 42 predicted proteins | sample 5559291 | NCBI WGS metagenome assembly JAABUO01 (sample SAMN10711878, study PRJNA513372) | rock metagenome | isolation source: Antarctica rocks | place: Antarctica: Victoria Land, Finger Mt sud | reverse complement strand
TCCAACATGTGATTGAAAGTGGCATTCAGAGAAATGTAATTGCATAAGTATATTCAAATCATTGGACGACTTCGCACACTTCGTTCCCGCGTTGCTGTTTCCCTACTGCACGATCTTTCCATGTCGATCCATGTGTGTTCGTAGGATGAGTAAGAAGCTTGGTTTCGTTACTCTTTCCATAATAATCACGGCTTATGAGGGCAGAGTAGTTCATCATCAAACCCAACATACTCTCGATGAAGTCCACGATTTAAAAGTAGCTGTCTGTATCTCCCACCACCGCCACTACAGCATAGTTGCTATTCCGCCTTCCACGTCCTACCAAAAGCCTGCTGACTCTCATGGCCATCATTTCACATCACGTGGTGGGTGGAAGTCAATATATTTAGAGGGAATACAGGTTTGTGTCAGGAGAGGTGGATGGTGCAGTCGACGGGCTGTATACCTAATCCCATCCCACAGAGAGGCCAACCAGTCAGAATAAAAAAAGTGATCTTGGTAGGCTCGCGCTGGCTTCTCTGTGGAGCACGTCCCCTACTTTTGCGTGGAGAAGGAGGCGGAATCGACTTTTGCTTTCCTTCGCTTCTTCTTTTGACGCTCTTAATTGCTTCATTCACAAACTCCGACAATTTGCTCTATGGCAGGAGTACTGTACGAAGCACAGCTAGGCTGTATGGTGGTAGTGCTGCTACTCGGTGGCCAACTCGCTACATGTCTGCCACGTCACCGTGTTTTTCATTCGTCTAGCCTTGGAATAACTGAAGTCATCCTCATTCGTCGAACTTAACAGCTTCACTTCTCATCCATGCAAACATGTATCGTAACTAGTGTAATGATAGAAATAAGTTTATTTACTCGATCCGCCCTTCATTTTAATCTGTCCACAGGCAGCCCAGTGATTGGCTGACGAGACAAAACATGGCGCTGTAGTGTGGGAAACATCAACGCGCCAATAATGAGCCTGCCACCAAGTATGCGATAGGGATGGTTTCCTGCTTGAGCTTCGGACTGCGTTGGTGGTGGTGGATGACTGGCTGCGGTCGAAATCCACCGTATATGCGACGGGTTGCGTTTGTGACCGACGTCTGCACAACGTCACAAAGACTTCAGCCAGTGCGATGGTTCGACGTTGCAGCCCCGGTGGCCAGGGTCATATGCTTGCAACGAGCATGGTGTTGAGGCAATGCGGCGGATGGCTTCCTTACGATAGCAGCTCGCAGGTTAAAACTGCCCCGACCGACTTCTTTTGATGAGATTTTGACACCTGGTGGCGCAGCGGTGGCGCACGGGCAGAGACGAGCGGCTGAGTAATGGCTAGTGTTGGGCGTGAAGATGCAGGTAGTAAGAAACAAGCCTCTGAGGGATTGATGGGTCTGCAGCAGGTCAGGCTGTATGGCTTATGGTCTCAAACGCCACGTTCAGGCTCCCCTCTCCAGCCATCAGATGTGCGGAATGCATGGCCGCACTCTGATGCAGTCATGGCATGCCGTCAATGCTCTCTCAACCTACTTCCTGCAGCTCCTTCGCATCCTTCGCATCCTTCGCATCCTCCTTCTGTCACAGGCCTCTTGAAAGGGGACTGCCGGGATTCGAGTCACGGTAGGTGTGTTGGAGGGGTGTCGAGCTTGGGTAGGTGTGATGGCATCGACAGAGTGTACTTTGCACCCTAAGAGCCTTCTCGGCTGCTGGCCTCGCTTGCGCCCTTGAATATTGCTGGTGTGGACGCTGCTGGTGTGGAGAGAGCAGAAAGCGTGAGGTAGTCTATAGGCCGTGTCATGACAATCAGCTCATTCATGCAGCAGTTCACAGACCAAAAAGACAGGCAGATCCAAAGAGCCTGAAGGGACTCCGACCCTCGTGAGAGATGAGAAACTGGTGACAAGAGTGTCGCGAGTGATAGTTAGTGACAGATGGATGTGATCTGTCGATGAGATCAGTTGGTGGCTTGCTGAATGGCAACCACGGATGGATTGGCGGAAGCTAGCAGGAAGTCATCTTGGAGGCGCAGACGGAGTGCAAGGAAATGGAAATGGAAGGGGTGCAGCAAGAACGAGATGGTTGAAGCTTGATTCTGCTGATTCCGCTCCGACTGCAGAGCGGACTGGGGACGTGGCCAGCAGCTAAGGTAATGGGAGCAAGACAGGCATAGAGACGAATGATCGGTTTGAAGGGACCTTGCTCATTGCTGGCCAATCAAAGAAGGGTGGTTTGCTGCTGGTTTGCGCTCAGCCAATCACACATCGTTCTCGTTTAGGCAGCTCGTTTAGGAAAGTGGATGTGCCAGAAATTAGTGGCCAGCTCGATTCTCATTGGCTGGAATAAATGGGAGCTGACACACAAGAGTTGTTGTGGGGGGTATAAGAAGGGCCCCCTCCCACTTCCCATTACAAAAGCCCACAACGAACGAACACCCCACAGGACCTCTTGGCTTTGGTCTTCCAATAACACGGCACTGACGGCATGCAGCGGTGGGTGGCAGATCGAATCCGATGACGGACCCTTGGCGTGGCCATGGGACCTGAGGTAGGGCAGGTGGATGAAGGACGTGGTGCAGGATGCTGGCTCATTGGCGGACGCGCCATGTAAGCAGCTGGCGCTGCTGGCTCATTGACGGACGCGTCATGTAAGAAGCCAGCCTGGCTTGCACCGCGTGGACCATCACTTCCTCGTCCATTTGTTAGCCTGCTGTCTGTCATGTCGAGGGGCGGTGTTGGGGGAAGGCTAATGCTGGGGGTGAATGTAGGGCTAGTAAGCGTTGTGGAGACTTTTGACCTTGGGGGCGCCTGGGGAGTGGGAGCACGAGGGTTTTGGGAAGCGGAAAAGACCTACCTCCTCGCTGGTGCTTCCTGGAAACTGGCTTGTCAACTTGCAAGTCAGGCTAATGTGTCTTTTATGTACATATCTAGATAGGGATATGTTGTCTTCCTTCCTCTCTTTGCCTCTGAGATTGGTATCGTGAATTTGTTATGGTGGTGAGGAAGTGGGAAGGGTAAGCAGATAAGATGCGTATTACCAACGAGCTGGAAGACTTCCCTTCCGTAGTTGATTGCAGGTCACAAGCAACAAATCCTGTTTGTCTTCTCTCTAAACGAATAAGAAATCATTCATGGATAATACTTCAGATCGTGCCACATGCCACAAGAGAGAAATCGAGACAAACAATGCACAAATGAGAAAGCTGGCGTGTATGCTAGAGAAGACATCAAGCTTGAATCGGGCAATTGGAGGCACCTCTATGGAGTGTATGAATGCGCAATTCCAGATCAGATAATTATTATCCTTATGACGACTACCTTAATCCACACCAACCCCAAACAGCTGTGGGAAGGGAATAGCGCTTGTACTTACCATGCTTGGGTATGCGTTGGGGCTCAAAGTGGATATTGGTCTTCAAACTGAGCAATGTGAACCCGTTGCTGTGTGGCAGAGACCTGATGTGTTTGGGCAGAACTTCATTATCATGTAGATGTGTGTTCGTAGCATGAGTGAGAAGGTTCGTTTCGTTAGTCTTTCCATAATAAACACGGCTTATGAGACTTTTACGGGCAGAATCGGATTGATTTGGACAATGCACACCTAGAAAAGTCGAAGTTTTGGTCCAGTTCACAAAATGGGTGATTTAAGAGATCGGCCGCAGTGGGACGCTGACTTGGGTCGATGGTAAAACATTGAGAGAGGAAATCCTCAGCGATAGCGGTAAGAGCTGGTTTAACATCCTCAGGAACAGGTGGCGCTCGGCGTTCATTCCCAAGCTTGAACATGGCACCGATTGCTTCGTCATTTGACCATGGACGACGCCCGGCAAACATTTCGAGCACAACACAACCAAGAGACCAGATATCAATTTTGGCGTTGTAGCCTTGCCGTTGATTTTGAATCACTTCTGGAGCCATCCAGAAAATACTCCCTTGCATAGTCATGTTATCGTTATCGCCATACGCACTTTCGCTTCGCTTGGAGATACCAAAATCTGAGATTTTGCAAGTACCGTCTAAATCGAGCAGTAGGTTGTCCGCTTTCAAATCTCGGTGAAGAATATCTCTTCCGTGCAGGTAAGCAAGGCCTTCCAGGGTTTGCCGCGTCAGTGACTGAATTAAATTAAAGTCGAATTTACCGTGCTTGCGAAGACACCGGCCAACTGATCCACCGGGAACATATTCAAGGAATATACAGATATAGCCTTCTGCATCATTTTGATGCCATCCAAGATATTGAACTATGTTTTCATGATCAAGGTCCTTCATTGTCTCTATCTCGAGATACAGTGCATTAACCGTAGCTTTCATAGCATCATTAGGATCACCCATGATCTTGGGGACATCGACCTGCTTCATAGCCAGCATCTCCGAGGTAGTCACATTCAGAGCAAGGTAGACTTTCCCGTAAGTCCCTTGCCCAATGAGCTCGCCCTTCGCCCACTGGAATTCCTGTTGTTCCTTTATTCTGTGCTTCATAAGAGATTCATTTGTGGGGCTCTGTGCGCGCCGTACTTCTGCAGGAGTCATTTCCACCAAACGGCTACCAAACATCTTCGTGCTCTTTCTTCTCAAAAGGCTGGAATCGTTTAATTGAACTTTCCTTGTCACTGAGCGCTTCCGTTTTTCCTTATCACTGGCTTCTTTGAATGCATGACGAAGTGTTTTGCGCCGATTTAGCCCAGGTTGTCCACGATGTAAGTTGCGACTCATCCCTCCCCCCTTTTGAGTTGCCACAGTCGGGGTAGCCAGCGGTACTGCTAAAGCAGTAGGAGAGTTGATAGCAAGAGTCTTGCTGGGATCAAGTATTGGTTTATCCAGATCGTAACCCGGAAAGTACTCTTCTATATTTTCATAAACAACGTTTGCAGGCGGCCTGATGGCCCACACATCTCTGTTTGCAATAAATGAATTCCTTCTTGCTGGTGTGCGTGTATCCTTCTCTCGACTAGGATCTCGCGGGTTGTCGTTTCGCCTCTTTCCTGTGGAGGAGGATCGCAAATAATGCTCGCTTGCGTCATGTTCACTGACATCTGTACTGGAATTAAGAAGATCGTTGGGTACTATATCTTCGCCTTTAAACAAATGCTGGGGACGTGACAAAGGGCTAGAATCGAAACTGCTCGGTCGAATTGCCCATAGCCCCTCCCCATCTTCTTCATCACCATCCTCGGACCCACTTTCTTCAAAGTCAGGAGCGTCATTAAGCAATGTGAGATCATCTTCACCAGATTTTGGGAATGGCTTAGCCGCAGTTCTCACCGGTGAATTTTCCCGAGATAGGTCGATTTTGGCAGGTATAGGCGGAGGCTCGCGGATAGGTGGATAATGCCGGTAGGGCACGTTGTCGTCCGGCTGTTCTTTAAAGTGCCGTGGATAGGAAAATTGAGACACTGTTATCAGAGGACTGTGACCTGTGTCTTCGCCTGTAGAAGGGAGCTCCTTCTCGTTCATTGGAGTAGATCCTACAGGCTTGCGCTCTATATGATGTCGACTTGATTGAACGGGTGAAGCTCTACCTGATCGGTTTTTACCAGCGTCCCCCGCTCTATGGTCAGAGACCAGTGATGGACGATCTTTTATCAACCCATTCTGCTCATCTCGCACATGAGATCTGCTGCTCTTTGCGGCCACTTTTCCCGACTCCGGAGGAGGGGGAGGCGCAACTCTATGTGCGACAAGGTCTGAATGCATCCTTTCAAGCTTTGAACCTAACACACCAGCAGATGTCAATCGTTTCACATCCTCTGGAATGTATGGGGATGCTCTTGGCTTGTCAAAGTCAACCACTGGCTTTTTTGCCTCCGGCAAAATCCTGAAGGACTCTTGTGTGGATGGACCTTCTTGAGTCGATGAGCTGCCTGCCAGTGTTTCTGAAGGATCCCGTAGAGCTGTATCTGGCCTGTCCTGTCCAAAATTGTGCTCAAACATATATCGAAGTTCATCAATTTCACTCTGTCTGCTCGCCTCGTTCTGTGATTGGTCTTCAGGGACAACGAAAGACCCAGCGAAATAGTCTGCAGATTCTGACGCGGGGGTAAGTCTTTGATCTCCGTCTTGAGCCGTGACAGTGCCATACATATGACTTGGTGTTGATTGGAACTGTCCTCCATCTGAACCTGACTCAGACCTGTACGGCAATTTCGTCTTCTCCAACTCCACATAGAACTTCAGTGTCCCTTTGACATCTCCTTCTTCACATGCCTTGGCAAAGCCCTCATTATCTAGTGGAACGGTGTGTTCAGCGCCTCCAATCTCGGTTAGATAGAAGAAGGGGAACGTGATGATAATGCAAGCTTGCGGATAATTAAGGCCTTCATATTTGCGGGAGAACTCACATGAGTCAAATCAACCGCTTTGTAATTTTCATTATCATTTGTGACCTGAACAAGCAGACGTTTTGACGGGGGCTGGGGTATGTGAGCGACAGGCTTTCGAGATAGAGTTTGGTTGTCAGTAGGAGAAGGGTCTGCGGATGGTGATGGTTTTGACGAACTGAATTCCGCGAAGTAATCGCTAGTGTTCCCCGATTCTGTTTTAGCCGACGAAAGGACAGCTGATGGAGGAAGAGGAAATGCAGGAGTTGGGCTAGTAGGTGACTCTATTGGTGAATTATCCACTGATTGGTGTGGCGGCAGCTTGCGCGTTGTGATATCGTACCCCTGTCCTTCGAGGTCACGATCCCTTTCTCTTCGGCGGAATTTCCGTAAAAATCGAGAACTAGTCGTGTTTGTAGCATGTCCAATTTTGGGTGGTTTGACAGAAACAGGAGGAGAAGGCGATGATTTGCGATGAGGTTCTTGGTTGCCAATCTGAGGCAGTGATTCTGAGGAATTAGTTTTCTGGTGTTTGCGGCGGAACAGTCCAGATGCCTGTCTTTGTGGAGTTGCTCTGTTAGCAGCACTCTGGTGAGTATTTGCCCTGTAAGAAGACATTGAGGGATGGTAATGACCTATTGGAGCTCCAAACGGTAAAGAGTCTGACACGGAACTTTGGAAGCGACGCGACCTGTCCTCGTACACTAACGACGTAGGCCTGTTTTGCGGGGCAACATTCTGCCAGTCACGCCGGTTTAGTAAGTGTTGCACATCCACTGGCCGATCTATGTTAGAGCTTTCTTGGGCATTGTCAGAAGCGAGCGGATATGGCAAGGTATTGCTTCGTAAAGCCCGAGACGCTGATGCATGGGAGATCTCTGGTCCAGCCGAATGTTGCTGTAGTGATGAAGATGGTCGTTCACGTACCTTTCGAACAGCATTGCATAGTCGAGAAGCAACACCTGCCTCAGCACCACTAGCTGTAGGTAGAATTTTGCGTACTTGAGGATAAGATACCAAATTTAAAAACCGTTCTCCATAGATGTTGTGGTCTCGGAAAGCATCCTGCACCTCTGCTCCAAAGTTATTACTATCAAGCCAGAGGAGAACTCGTTCAAGCGACCATTCCTGTGGATTGTTCGCCACAAGAGGAGTGACTGGAGACGAATGAGACGAGTTCTCATCATGTGGTATCTTAACTTGATTCTGCCTTTGCGATGCAACGTTGGTCATTGGATCTTCCAGCTGCCCAGCTAGAAGATTCTGTTGCTCACTGATGTTGTATTTGCGATCAATTGGATCTCTCGGCAGCTTGGGGGAATGGAATGTGCTATATCGCATGCCCTCTATGTCATCATAGGTGGAGGTAAATGCAGGATAGCCATGATCTTGAACCCGTGACGAACTTAAATTAGGGGTACTATTCGCTGTGTGAAAGCTTGCCGCACTTTGCTCGCTCCCTCCACTTGTATTCCGCTCGCCCCCAGTTCTCGACCGGGGTCGACTAGAGGGTAGGTACATTCCTGGAGATGGGTAGGGGCCGTTCATTTCCCCACCGAGAGAGTATGGCGAGAGACTTTGTCCGTCTACCGGAATCAGATTATTTAAAATCCTGGCTTCCACGTGGCCCTGTGGCAGCCCGGCAGCACCAGACGGGCGATTGAGACTCCGATTGGAGGAAGACCTAGGCCGAGACATTCTTAGGGAAGAGTGCCAACTCGATAGTAGCAGCAGTCTTTCTTATAGGCCTGAACTTCCACTTCATTCTATGGGTGTCTCGCAGCTCAAGGAGTGGTGAAGTTCCACGTGACGCATAAATAGGCCCGGATTATTATTGACTCCCAAATTATCCCAAGCCCCCGATAGCAGGCCATTGTATCAGGTGGCTTTCGATTCCGCTTAAGGAAATCTCACTTATTTTCAACATTTGGGGAAGGCATTCTGTGGGTGCCTGCTTGTGCCTTTCTTTTCCACTGGGGGAGAGTGGGCGATCCTAGGGCAGACGCGTTGGTCGATTTGGAAAGAAGACACTCCGCCAGATGAGTGGGACTGTGCAGCCATGCAAATACAAGACAGGCAAAGTACTCGGAACCGGCACCTACAGTCGGGTCATGGAGGCAGTGCACATTGAAACCGGGCGATATTACGCTGCCAAAGTTATAAATAAGCGGCTTATGGCTGGCAGGGAGCACATGGTCAGAAATGAAATTGCTGTGCTTAAGCGGATATCCATGGGCCACCAGAATATCCTAACGCTTGTCGACTACTTTGAAACGGTGAACAATCTCTACCTCATAACCGATCTGGCTTTGGGAGGTGAACTATTCGATCGGATATGCCGAAAGGGGTCGTACTTTGAATCAGATGCCGTGGAACTTATAAGGACAACTGTCTCAGCAGTATCATATCTGCACAATCATGGTATAGTCCACCGGGGTTAGGATGCTAGTCGAGGCTGTTCTAATTTTAGATTTGAAACCCGAAAACTTGCTATTTCGAACACCGGCAGAAAACTCAGATCTCCTAATTGCGGACTTTGGCCTGTCAAGAATAATAGATGAGGAAAAATTCCATGTTTTGACAACCACATGTGGTACTCCGGGGTACATGGCACCCGAGATCTTTCGAAAGTGCGGCCACGGAAAACCTGTGTAAGTATCGTTTGGCGGCACGACTAATGGGACAGGGATGTATGGGCCATAGGAGTGATCACCTACTTCCTGCTGTGCGGCTACACACCTTTTGATAGGGACTCTTCTATTGAAGAAATGCAGGCTATTATGAACGGCGATTTCTCTTTCGAGCCTGATGAGTACTGGCACGATGTTAGCGACGTAGCTCGGGACTTTGTTGTGAGATGCTTGACGGTTGATTCAGAGAAGCGCATGACAGCTAACGAAGCATCCAAACATGCATTTCTTCAGCAAGAGCCACGAAAGAATGCTGCCGACCTTCTCCCTACAATACGCGAAAACTTTAATGCTCGCCGAACTCTTCACGCGGCTGTGGATGCAGTCAAGGCAATCAATAAACTCCAAGCGGGAGCAATGGACGGTGCTCTGAGTGTAAGCCCAGAGGTTCAGAGATCACCAAAGTCTCACTCCACATCATCGATTGGCTTATGGCAGCCTAGAAAGTAAGCGGAGAGCGATGTTTGATGTCCTTAATATAAGTGGTTACGGCTACGCGCTCGTACTGTATTTTAATATATCATGAAGGTTTTTTAAAACCTCCTTTAATATAGCATCAAAAAAAGTTCGCCACGTGATCTTTACCACACGAAAATTGGTTATAGTGGTCGAATAATTAAAGAGCTATTGATATACATGCTGGCAAGATGCTTTTGACTCAACTAAGTGGTGCTCAATAGTCCTCGCATTCAAAAAGCGTCTCAGTGGTATCGGTGAACAGAAGAAATTGTCGATTGTGTTTTGGAAAATTATGTGTGCTAGAAGTCACGTGACGAACTTTTTTTGATACTCCATTAAACGTTCGACGTTTTTTAATAACCGCTCACGTGATTTGAACTCTCAACGTTAGAGGAGGCTTTTCAGATGATCGAATGTAGTATGGGTTGTATTTGAAGAGAATCAATGCCAAGAGACAGGAGGCCCCGGGGAAAGAAGCGTAAAGCGGAGGCTCTCGAATTTCAGCCTGGTGTGAATGAAGTCCCAGAGGCCCCACTGTTTGGTTCTCTCTCCGCTCAAGAGGAACATTATTTTTTGGAAGCTTCAGAGACGCTTCAAACGCTCAAAAATGTCAAACGCCCATTGCAAGCAGAGCAAGACGTCCTATCAGACTTTTTGCTTTTTTTTGATAGTGTCTTTACAGAGCTAAGGGGCAAGGAGCTGAAAGTGGCCACACATCCGCTGTGTTCTAGGTTCTTTGAACAGCTTCTAGAAAAAGGATCTGGAGAGCACATCGCAACTGTGTTTACGGCTTTCAGTGGCTCGTATGATTTTTACAATGCTGAAATATGTTAATAAGAATTCTAGCATTGGCGAAAGACCCATTCGCATCCCACGTGTGCGAAACATTATTCAAAGCTGCTACGAGTAGAATACCATTGAGAAGAGAAATTCATATTGACGGCGTTACGACTTCTTTAGAAAATCTCATTCTTTATGCGTCAGCGGTAAGATGTCGTGTTACGAGCCTAATGTGTAGGAACTAAGGCCAGACTTTATGGAATCACTTGGACACACGTACAGCAGTCACGTTGCTCGGACGTTATTGGAGGAGCTACTGAGTGCCGACGAGCTGTCGAAAAAGAGGAAAGTCGAAGGCACGAATGGTGAAGCGTCCTTCCTTACTTCAGCTACCGATTTGATACGCGAAGTCCAAAAAGCCATGTCTGCCAACGATTTAAGAAAATTCGTGTTCCACAAAACCCTCTGTCCCTCTCTGTGTGCAATATTGAATGCTGAGCATCGAACGGGGCAGAAAGCACTACAAATTGCAACTTTAGAATTTCTTTGGCCGGATCGTCAAATATTAAGCACTTCTGATTCCAAAGTGACACTCAAGGAAGCCATGTTTCATAAGGTAGGCTCTTATCTCGTAGAGACAATCATTCAGATTAGCGACAGCGATACTTTAGAGGCCATATACAGATCTTGCTTAAAAGATTCCTTGTTGTCGTTTGTACGGCATTCCGCTGCTGCTTCTGTGCTGCAGAAAGTCTTGCAACAATTGCAAGGAAAGAATGTGGTAATGGAAATCATGCAAGAGCTGCAGCCGAGTATGAAAAAATTGGTCACCTTTAACAGAGTCAGCCTTTTTCGAGTCCTTATTGAGAGACTCGCTGAGTTCGATTTACTGGACGAGGCGTTTGTGTATGATTTTTGTACTGCATTCGGTGCAGAAAATCATGAAGACATAATAACCCAGCTCGTACCAATTTCGATAAACATGAACGCCGAACGTGATGGAAGTCTTCATGGATCTTTATTGGCACAGAAATGCTTTGAATTCGAAAACCCTACGATTGCGAAACTACTAATTAAAAGTATTCTCGCACAATCTGGATCTGTCTTGTTCGATATGTCGTGTGATGGAATATGTGCCAGAATAATTGAGGCAGCGATGAAATCGCCGTTTATGGAGGCACCTCAGAGAAGAATCCTATTGAACAAACTCAACCCTTACTTTCCGAAGCTGGCAGCCGACCCATCAGGATCTCATGTGGTCGATGCCGCGTTACTTTGCAGTCATGGGCTTAACTATTACCGTGAAAAGATCGCCAAGTCGCTTGAAGCGAATGCCGACGAGATTAAAGAACGATGGTGGGGAAAACAGGTTTGGGATAATTGGCACATGGATACTTTCCGGCGGAAGAAGTATCAGTGGCTGGGCGAGCTGGCTACACCATCATACCAATAAGCTATAATATATTCGCTTTCCCCTATCTATGCCAGTCCAAGAAATCGTGCCAATCTATCTTTCAGTACTTCGTCCGTGTCATCCTCTTTCTGTAAGTGATCCTGCTCATAAAATGTCAGGAGGTCGTGCACGTTGAGCATCTCCATCACTCGAAATAATTTCAGCGTCGATGGGAAGTCGTCTGGGAGCATGCCTTCCGAATCATGTAACGAAACAATAGAGATTTCTCCACCCTCAGCAGCCGACTCCTTGGCATGAGCCTTTGCGTTTATAGTCCGGCGAATAGATCTTTCTTCGATTAAATCCAGCTGTCCCTGCACTTCTGCCACGATCTGCACGGTCTTTTCATCATCGTCATTCTGAGACCTTAGTCTATCTAATTCCTTCTTTTGCTTTTCAGTGAGAAGTACTAGCATTCGCATCGAGTCTTCAAGTTTGGCAACTCTTGACACCAGGCTCTTGACATCTTCCTCCATCCTTGCCGCTGTTGGCTGGCTGTGTACGCGTTCTAACTTATTTTCGGAAAATTATTGAAATTTGGTCTAGCTGACATAAACCGCAACAGTCGAATGATGAGTAATGAGAGTAAGGATCATGCCGAGGGTAAGGATCATGCCGATATCGGAGAATTAAAACAACTCATTGGCATTGTCGAAGATGCGATTCTTCCATGGATCCAAAGCGCTTTCAAGGAGGGTTCGAAGCTGCAAGAGGCTGCGTATCAGCCAGCTGAAATGCGGCGATTATTGCAACTCAATTGTCCTGAAGAGGCCGGAGGTGCTGCTCTGCTAAAATCAAGCATCGACAAGGTACTGCAGTACAGTATAAACACTTGGCATCCAGGTTTTATGGATAAACTCTATGCGAGCACAAATCCTATTGGAGTGGCATCAGATTTGCTAATGAGTGCATTGAACACTAACTCCCATGTCTACCATGTCTCTCCCGCGCTAACAATGATTGAGAAAAGAGTATCTCATGAGCTTGCTGCACTTTTTGGATTCACTGGGCCATTCGCAGGTGGTATCACATTTCCAGGAGGTAGCTATTCGAATATACATTCACTCGTAATTGCGCGCAACACACTCTATCCTGATACCAAGACAAGTGGAAACGGGGGGCACGCATTCTCCATTTTCACCTCCGAGCATGGTCATTACAGTGTTCAGAAAGCGGCCGAGTTGTGTGGCTTGGGCAGTAATGCTGTGAAGAAAGTCCACGTAGATAAAGAAGGTCGCATTATACCACAAGAACTCGAGTCTGCCATATCGCAATCAATCCAACGTGGAGAAACGCCACTGTATATCAATTCCACAATGGGTACAACCGTTCTCGGGTCATTCGACCCTTTTGAAGAGATTTCAACAATAAGCAAGCAACATCGTATGTGGCACCACATTGATGGCTCGTGGGGCGGGACTGTAGCTTTCTCTGAAACGCAGCGACACAGACTGAAAGGATGTCACCTCGCTGACAGTCTTACCATAAACCCGCACAAAATGGCTGGTGTACCAGTCACCTGCTCCTTTCTTTTAGCTCCTGATGCACGGCTTTTCCAGAAAGCAAACAGTTTAAGAGCAGAATACTTGTTCCACGGTTTTGAGGGAGAGGAGGAAGAATATGATTTGGCCGACTATACGATGGGCTGTGGACGGAGAAGCGACGCTCTGAAACTATACCTTGCATGGGTGTACCAGGGACGACGGGGTCTTGCCGAGCGAGTCGATCATGCATACAAAATTACGGCGTACTTTGCCAACAAGGTTTCCAGCCATCCTGATCTGCAGCTCGTCTCCACAAATCCGCCTCCCTGCTGTCAAACTTGCTTTTACTACTCGCCCAACGGAAAATTGTCTGTTGATGCAAACGAGAACACCAAGCGCACCGAGAACATTGCCAATGCGTTGAATGGAGAGGGCAGATTCCTTGTCGATTTTGCGCCTGGTCCATATGGCGATGGAAACATGTTTCGGGCAGTAGTCGTGAGCCCAAAAGTAAACGAGACCACGATCGATGAGCTTATTGAAAACATTCTGCGTATAGGAGTGCATCTCGGAACTAGAAAATAGAATAACCATAAAGACGTAATGCAATGCGAGTTTTTGTCCCTTTTCTGAATCTCAAGATGAGACTATCTTGGCCTCATATGGGATCTGTGGGGTCATAGGTGTTGTATATCTCCGACACAAAAAGCATGGATTATGCAAGCCCTTTCTTTCTCCATCTTTCGCTAAAAACTCGTCTAAATTAAGTTAGGGGTCGTAAAAAACGCTATTTATGGTGAATGCGGAAACTTCCACAAAAATGGGACTTTTCAAATTGCCCACCACTAAATGAGGCAGCGACAGAAGGGGGACGAAGGCGTTTGACGGAAAAGTCAACATTTGCTCTACAAATAGCAATAGTGCGGCTGAGGGCTTTCAGTGTGAGTGTAGTCGCTAGACAAGGTTTCAACTCCTTGTATTAATCAGTCGACAAAACCAGACATACCTGGATCTGTTAGGAAGATTGGGCGTGCGGGGTGGGCGTGGTGTCACCATCCGTCCCAATCTACGAAAATACTTGCCCTTCGCCCCTTCTTAGCATTGAGCAATCTCCTCCTTGTAGTTATAAATTCTGGTGTATCAAATTGGGGCTCTTCCAGCGATGGATGAGGAGGCCCGCCTGACTAAACACAATGAACAAAAGACGATTACCAAGTGTCCTCAACGCCGCAACCTGACAATTCTCAAACCATCCAACAACCCTTTTCCCGGGACTCCAGCCCAACGGCTTTTCAGCCGTCACCAAGCTATCTAGCCGACCGGAGAAGTCAGGACTCAGGAATTCACTCGGGAATCAGGACTCAACCCGGTGGCTATGGGAATGAAACGCAGCCAACTAGTGCTATTCTGGGTAATGATAACTTCCACGCTCGCATTGATTCGAATGTTGACGTTGTTCTCAACAAGCCCCGTCAGCTGCCAGATGCTCACTCAAACAATAGCTCTCCTTCTCAGGTTCAGAGCGACAATGGCAACAGGGAATCGGAAGAATTGCAAGAGCTTCAAGCAAAGTCGTACAATCTCAACGCCGACAAACCTATGTCAGAAAACATGATGGGTCCGAGCTACTTCATTTCTTCAATATCTCCTCAGCTCCTGCCGAGACACACAATGTAGAAACATCAAGCACTCATCGATAGCTTATGGACACCACAGTGCGGAACAAATGGCGTCGTCTGCATCTTTTCCGATGGGCAGAGAAGGGGACAATTCGAGGGACTTTTTTGGGCTGTACTCTTCGAGCGGCTTTGATATGCTGAATATCCTCGTAAGCACTTTAACGTCGGACTACTAATAATACAATAGATCCGTGTGGCAAGTCGTCCCAACCCACAACTTGATATTGGGCCTGTCGACATGTCCTGCTCATTCGTTGTCTGTGACGCAAGAAAGATCGACCTTCCTATCATCTACTGCAGCGCGACTTTTGAGCACCTCACTGGCTACACGAATGCGGAAATTGTAGGGCAGAATTGTCGATTCTTGCAGGCTCCTGATGCAAACGTTACGGCTGGAATCAAAAAAGCCTATACAGACAACAACGCGGTAAGATATATAAAGACCCGGGTTGTGGATGGACAAGAATCTCAGGTATCGCTTATAAACACCGGAAAGGAGGCCAACCGTTCATAAATATGTTGACGGTGATTCCAATCACCTGGGACAGCGAAGAAATTGCTTATTTTGTTGGTTTTCAAATTGATTTGGTCGAGCGACCTAACGCAGTTCTCAAAAGATCGAGGGACGGAACTTATTCTATGAATTATCAAATGTCCAACATCACGCGGACGATCCCTACTTCTTCGAGAGCCCGACCAGATTCTTTCGATCAAATGACAGGAATAAAAGGATCTCACAGGCCTTATTTGCGCTCGATACGTCTGCTAATGCTGACGATAAGCAATGGCGAAAAATGGTTCTTGAGACAGTGGATGACCTTTTACATGTGATTTCTGTGAATGGTGTCTTCCTGTATTGCTCACCTTCTTGCGCTACCTTGCTTGAATATTCTTCGGAAGAACTCCTTGGGAAAGGCTATTCAGCAGTTTGCCATCCGAGTGATATCATCTCAGTTATGCGGGAGTTGAAGGCTGCAACTGCGAGTCATGAAGCCTTTGATTCGTGTTTCGGATTCGACGTAAGACCAATGGTTATATGTGGTTTCAGTCTCATGGAAAACTGCATACGCATAAAGACATGCAATGTTTTGTTTTGGTGGGACGTGAACAACCAGTCTACCACTTCCATGGCACCAAATCTCTACTGCTGGAGCCGTTGTTGATTACGACATATGGCCGAAATTATCACCAAGCGGTATGATTTTGTTCATTGCATCCACAAGCAAACTTTATCTAGATTATGAGCCTGAAAAATTGATTGGGACAAGTTTCCAAAACTTATTGAGATTAAAATTCTAAGGAAGAATTTCTCATGGCCTTAAAGCAAGCACGAGAAGGCACGAATCTACCATTGAGCATGACATACAAAGCTCACGAGGCCAGTATTTTCAAGCACATACAAACCTCTATCGTGGTAGTCCGACTGCAAATGAATTAAATCCAACTTTTATTCTTGCACAGACTCGATTCATTGGGAGCAATCTCACATCGAGTAGCCCGGGTATTAGTAGAAGTCTGCGAGAATTTGGTGAAGTGCCAATCGGTTTGCTTGATTTGTTACTGAGAATACTGATTCTAGTTTGGCTACTGGCGTTGGAATTGAGCCGGAGAATTTGGGAGGGATTGTCTTTGGTCCTGAAGAGCGTTCTCGGTCCAATATTTTCCAAGAGCTTGAGACTACACGTTCGACAAGCTGGGAAGAAGAATTGCATCAGATGATACTCGTGAACCGTCGCCTAGGCCAAGAGATAGAACAGCTCATCGGAACACAAAAGAAGCGGAGGAAGAGCAGTGAACATGGCGAGAAAGAGTGTGCAAACTGCCATATCAATGCTACGCCAGAATGGCGCCGTGGCCCAAGCGGCCATCGAGATTAGTGCAATTCTTGTGGCCTGCGTTACGCAAAGATGGTTATATTGTTTAAAAGACCTATCTAACGATAGATTGGACGGGGCCCTACTCGCGACACAAATTCGGCTAGATCGCTGCGCTACCAGTCACAACAGAAGGTTCCAAACATTATACTCCCTAGGTTGCATATTCACCTTGCGGATACAGTTACAGCTACGACATCAGCATCCGCGAACACATCGGTAACCGCTCCAACCTCCCTGATTTCGTCTGCAACACCATCAATGAATAAGTTGACAAGTAAGGAATGACAAATGGCCCCTCCCGTCACCATTCTCAAGCATTGAGGGATAGAGTTGGTTTCCATGCGGTACAGCATTTACGTGCGGAATGCAAGCGGCAATGGAGTTGTGGATATGTGTACTATAAACGGGTGATGCTTAATTGGATACCACAGTAGATTGGGTTATGACAAAAGCTCTTAGATTACTAGATTCTGATTACGACAATGTCTACTGTTACTATGATTACCCTCCATATTCAATACCCTTCGATTTCTTCCATAACTTGCAGTCGCTCCATGTGGCGCAAGTGATCAAAATGAGAATAGATACCTTTGCGCCATGAAATCCGCCTCGCTAGATCCGTCTGCACGGAACATATCATCTTCAAAATCGTCAGCGTGTCCGAATGCTCCAAACATCTCTGGGTCCACCATGTTAATTTGCAAGCTGTCGGTTGCGCCACCAGGAAGTAGCCCGTTCGGAGCCAGACAAGATGACAGCGATGAGGGTGGGGGAGGAGGTGGGGTGACAGACGATGCTATCGACATCCGGGCAGAAGGAGCTTGAAGCAGACGCGCAGAGAGATCGGGAGCTATCTGTCTTTTCGGACTGGGTGCATATTCTGATTCGGAACCGTCTACCTCTTCGTCTTCATCTATTGATTCGGGTGGAAAACGGAATGCCGATGGCTGAAGCGTTTGTGTGTGCCTTTTTGGATCGCTGTAGCGAAGGGCGTCTGCTGGCTCGCAGCCAGAGCCAGCATCACTAGATGCGTGGTCTCCGAGTTCTTGATCATCTTCATCCTCATACTGATCATCGCCTTCAGGCTGTTCACTATCCCGCTCGGGGGGGCATAGAATTTCCAACGCCATATTGATGTCCACCTCCTCCAGATCGCGACTCGACGTTTCGTCGTCGTTAGACGAATTCATCCCGGCCAGACATTCTCGTAGATGGTCTAGAGATTCGCCAACCAGTGCGGCCCTGATGACCTTCTTTAACGCTGGCCCGAGCCGGTCTGTCATGTCGCGATACATGAGGGCTTCTTGGCGTGTTGGCTCCTTTTTGTTTGTATTGACAGGCGCAAATGAGCAAGGCTGGTTTGCCTCTATGCAAGGTTGACATCCAGCTCTGTTTCCATCACAACGCCGCTTCTTTACCCTGCAAACAGCACAAGCGACGCCGACTCTCTTTTTCCTTGCGCTCTCCGGCCGTAATCGCCATATCCTCTGAGCGGTCATTTTGTAATGGGTTAGAAATACCTAAGGACCGCTGATTTATTCCGACCGAATGCAAGCCAACACGAAAAGAAGCAAGTGTAGTTGGAAACTATTCGGCACTACACCTGACATGAAACGGCTTTCCCAGAGAAGAAAGCGTTCTGAAATGGAAATCGGCTTTTAAAACTTAGTGCCCGTGCGGCTCTCGTTGACGCTGTCTTTTGACCCGTAATTATGCATCTGGATGCCCACGTTTGAGCGTTGATTACGTGAAAGAGGAAAGCTCGCGCCTTTATTTTCATTCGTCGTTGTAGGCAAAATAGCGCACCTGCTGCTCCAATCACGACGGATGAGGTTCGCCTGAAATCAACGCATCGCATATGCATGTGTGCTTCGGCAACCAGCACCTATTCGTTCTCATACATATCTAGAAACACCACACGCTCTATCGACGGTCCATAGAAGACCACGTTGGGAGAGCTACGTATTAGCCATCATTCGTTTCTGTCCCTCATGCGTGGTTTGTGGGTGAGCGTAGATCGCGTTCCTGGCGCCTCGAATTTCGACAGCCGGGGTGAAGCGGAGGATTCATGAAACGATGTCCGTCGTTGGGGCCACCCTTCTTCACTGTAAGACAGACAACAAAAACTGGCAGCAGAACATGCCAAGTAGTGACTAGTTTGCAGTGGCTCAGGAGTGTCTCGGGTAGGGCACCGGAGCCTTTCACAGAGGACGCAGGAGGATTTGACGAAACGGCTGCTTTTTTGCGCAAGCAACACGCAAGAGACCGTGCAGCACAGCTCGGCTCGGTTTTGGAATCCCATTACAAGCCTTCCAATTCATTACTTCATCCTCCCAATCCTTGGCAGGTCTCCCTCAATACTCTCATGGCTGCGGGGGCCCATCTGGGGCATGCTACGGCCCTTTGGAACCCCGCAAACCAACCTTACATATTTGGAATACGACAAGGTATACACATCATCTATCTAGAAAGCACCCTGGCACACTTACGCAGGGCCTGCAGTGTACTTCGAGGGCTGTGTGAACAAAATGGAATTGTCGTCTTCCTCGGAACCAGACACGGTCAACAGCGATGCGTTGAAGAAGCTGCCAAAAGGTGTGGCGGCTACCATGTTTTCGACCGATGGATCCCCGGGACGATAACAAATGCAAAGCAGGTGCTCGGGACCAGCGGTCTTGGCGAATTCGACGACAAAGAACGGAAGCGGCGAGATATTGATAAAACTGATGGAAAGACGGTACTTCCAGATCTTGTCGTTGTCTTGAATCCACTTGAAAACAGAGCTGCGCTTGCGGAGTGCGCTCGAATGAGGGTACCCACTATCGGCATTATTGACACAGATGCTGATCCAGCATGCGTGACTTATCCAATACCGGCGAATGATGATAGCCTGCGTGTGGTGCAAATGATTGCTGGCGTTCTTGGTAATGCTGGCAAAGAAGGGATGCGAAGAAGAAGAACGAAATCCTAGTTGCGTCTCTCTCTTGATTTGTACATATGCTTCAACCTAGAAGTCTCATTGCCAGTTCAACAGTTGCAAACGTCCCAGCACTTGCTGGCGTTGCACGTAACGCAGTTGGCACGATACCTTTCCAAAAGGCTCGGGTCCCTCCTTCTATCCACGTCTTTCGTGCGCAATCCAAGAACCCGTAGTACTTGCGGGAGGCTGCAAATCTGTCAGCCTGAATCCTTGATTTAACCACGTCCAAGGGGTAACTTGAAAGCCACAGCATCTCCCCAGCAATAGCTCCATATGCAAGCAACTTCCAAGTGGGTACGTCTTCGCGCTTTGTGCCCCGTTGGACTGTTTGCCGCATAAGAAATTCATAAGTCAGAAACCACACACCGTAGCCTTGAGCGTCTCGAACAGAAGTGACACCTAGACCGCGAAATACCCCCTTAGCAATCCCCTGGTGAGCTGAGATCTTGCGAACACAATCCAATGGCCCATTATACAACATTTTCCCTTTGTCTGGCTGGGTTTGCAGTAGAATCCTTACTTGCTCGACTGGTGAAGTAATGACACTACTTGCAACACCAGCAGCTGCACCAGACATGTAGAACTGGTTATAAGAAAGATCTTCCACGCCATATGCCCCGTCATTGTAGGCCATAAAGCGTCTCTTGACATCATGAAAAGCCCAGAACTGGACACTGACGCATACCCCTATTCCAAGCAGTGGGGTCAATGTGCCTTTGTAGAACGCCATTACTCCCTCGTTCTTGTAAATTTTCCGAGCACAGTCCAATGTACCCGAATACTGCTGCGTCGTTTGAAGCCTCACCTTCAGTATATCCAGTGGCATTCCAATCAATACCTGGGTAATGCCTCCAGCAGTTCCAGACATGAAGTCCTTTATGCCTCGATATGGATCAGCCATTCCTCGCTGTTATCTGGCCAATGTCTATAATAATGATTCAATATTTTATCTACAAGATGCGTCGCTCATTTACAACTTCATTTTCACTGCGAAAATGGCAGCAGTCTTCTCAGTCGCTGGATCGAATTTCCCTTACCTGACGGATTTGCGTACGCTGTGCGGCCGAGTTGACGTATTGCACTACGGCTGCAGAAGCCATTTCCTTTGCGTTTGCCGGCCTTTGCTCTCTTGAACTGGCCCCCGGCAATGGATGTCCACCTTTTGGCCGTACCTTTATGTGTTTTAAGCCCCCTTACAAACTCGAGAATCATACCACGTATATATTTCGGAGTCGACTGTCGTTGCTTGAGCGTCGTGTCGTCGCGATGCCCGTAGACTTCAGATCAGGAAGTCGAATTTGTACCGCTTTTCATTGTCTTCTCATAGGGCTGCTCCCTCCTCGCTTCCTCCAGAATGCCTTCCATCCCCCGCTTTGTGAGAGCCGTCGAGATGCAGCTCTTATACTTCTCAAACACATCCTCGCACGGATTTATGGACTCGCCTGTGCCCTTTAGGAAGCTGTTGGCATACCAGTCATTGAAACAGGTATCGTATTTTTGCTTGAGCTCACTGCAATGAGGTGCAAAGCTCGAGGCCATTCCCCAACTTCCTCAGTGCTTGATTACCTTGCTTATAATTGCTTGCACAAGCAATCACGTGTTCCCGTCGCGGCTACAAGTCCATCCATGGATCCTCAGCAGCAGCTCCTGTTTGCTTCCTTAAGGGAGCTGACGCAATACACGAATGCGGTCTCGGAAAGCGACCTCTCTTTTGTTCGTATGGATCCAGAGATGGCTGCCTCTCTCGACAGGTGTGGTGAACAGCTCATGGGGTCTATCTCAGACATCGTCGAAATCGCGTCTGGCACGGAGATTGGGCCTCCCGTGGATGTGCAGAGCTTCAACGAGTCTTGGAAGTTGTTTACAGACGCTAATGATAATTTGCTTGAACGAGCTGATACGTGCCTTGATGAACACAGCGGCACAAAGACCGTGGATAAGATCGCGGTAAAGCCAAGCACTATACAACGTACTGTCCCGTTTCATGTTATGGAAGCTGCAAAGCAATCCTCGTCAATCCCTCGTCCTCAGCTTCATTGGAGAGATCCCGTACAGAATTTCGACGCCTCATTCACACCAAAAATCACTCGCAAACCACACGCAAAGATGAATCTGAGTGACAGCCTAAGAAACTGTTCGGCGCACAGTGTCAGGTATCCACATCCATATGCCTACGAAATCCAAAACTCAAAATATCCGTCAAATATATTTGAACAGGTCGTACCTCAGCCGCCGGCCCGTCTTGAAAGCATCCAACCGGTCTGGATCAACACGAAAGGGGGTCTCCGTGGTATGATTGACGAAATGAAATCAGTCCGCGAAATTGCTGTTGACTTGGAACACCATGATTACCGATCTTACCGTGGTTTTGTCTGTCTGATACAGATCAGTTCAAGATCCAAAGACTGGATCGTGGATACCTTGGCTCTTCACGATGAAATGGAAATCTTAAATGAAGTTTTTACAGATCCTGCGATATTAAAAGTTTTGCACGGGGCGAATATGGATATCCAGTGGCTTCAGCGAGACTTTGGAGTATATGTCGTGGGCCTTTTTGATACTTACCACGCCTGCTGCGCTTTGAAATCTCCTAAAAAGAGCCTTGCATTTCTAACAGAAAAATATGCTAATTTCATGAGTGATAAGAAGTATCAAGTCGCTGATTGGCGTACGAGGCCGCTGACTCCTGAAATGCTCTCATACGCACAGTCAGACACCCACTTCTTACTTTACATTTATGACTGCTTACGAAATGACTTACTTGTCCACGGACGAGCAGTCATGTCTGAGGTGTTGTCAGCCTCTCAGCATGTTGCTTTACAGCGATATGAGCATCATCAAATTGAGGCAGAGGGGACGAAGGTGGGTGGAAGCTGGCAAAGCTTTCTTCGAAAGTATCATGCAAAATTTGCGCAGCCAGAGGTCCAGAAACCAATGTTCATTACACTGTTTCTTTGGCGAGACCATGTAGCTCGGATGGAAGATGAGAGCTTGCAATACGTATTGCCTAATCACAGTCTAATAAACCTGGCGAACGTTATGCCGACTGACATCCCTGGGGTTTTAGCAGCGTGCCGACCAGCGCCGGTTTTGGTCACCGCAAAAGCTGACGATATCGTTGCTTTGATCAAAACAGAAAAGTATGAAAGGCAAAAATTGGCTAATACGGCGGCTGTGCAGAGTAAAACTGCGAAAATGGAGCATGTGCAGAGCAAGACTACAACCGCGAAGCCTGTGGGTATAGTAAGTGATCAAGCTCCACTAAAACCGGTCTTTGGCGAAAATAAAGACGACATTCAGCCTATTTTGCTACGAGCCGAAGAATCAGCCTTTTGGGGTAGACGCTATGATAACAATACCACGAGGAGGCACAACGCAGATGTTGAAGCTATCGAGAAAACTTTGCATTGGGTGGTCCCTCTGCCTAATCTATCGGCTGACATTTACGAGAATGTTAAGCAAACAAAGGCGATGGATGTCAGACCCGAGGACCCTGGAGCATTAGCCCCAATCCCATTCGTTGACAAGAAAAGGAAGCATGACCTTGGCGAAGAAATTGTCGTTATGAAGCCTCGGGCAAACATTAACCAAAGGGAGCATTCTGTGACAGCGATTGAAACACACCAGTTTGATTACCGAAATGCTCCTCCCGTATACACTTCTACCGCCAACGGGAATGCGGCAAAGAAGAATACGGTACAACAATTTAACTCCTATCAACACACAGACGAGAAGCGGAGAGATTCTGAAAATAGGCCGTTGCACTATAGAGGCCCGAGCACAGGAAAAAGTGGGACGTTTGCATCCAGGTAGAGTGGGGGCGTGTATGAGTAAGTCGGCCCAATATTGATCCAATTGAGGGGCAATAGGGGGCAATAATATAATATGGATCCATTAGGCCCAGGTATTCCCTTAGTAACAGGACAGGGTTTCTTCTAAAAGTCGCGTCATCGTTTTGTATGCTGTCGCCATATTCCAGATTGCAATGCTAGTGTCAGCTGTTTGATGTGTATTGTTTTGTGAGGCGGGCAAAGGATTGCCAGCTGGACGACAGCAGGCGCGCAAATTAAAGTTTGGCGCCATCTACTTGACGGGAAGTTGACACTGATAGCGAAAGGGTGGAGATTGCCGGCCGAGTCATTGCTGGTGATCGCCTTCTTGCTCTACTATGGTAGAGTATTTTTTCCGCACCACGCGATTCATAAAAGAACTGCCGTATATGAGCTTATGAGTACAACACTATGGAGGTGATAGTGGCCAATATCCCCCCTATCAAGTCGGAAGCCACACTATGGAGGTCATAGTGGCCAATATCCCCCCTATCAAGTCGGAAGCCACTGTGAGGAATGTCTTGACAGAGCCATTGACAACAGTTGGTGTCAAACACAAGGCTTTTCACTTTTCTCTTGAGCGCGAGAAGAAAGACGGACTACTTAAGAAGGCAACTTTCGGCAAACTTACAGTTGCTACAGCTGATCTGGCCAATGCTTTTATCAAGACTTACAACAAAAAGTTAAAGATTGACGATCAGACGCTTGTCTTACAGCTAAATCAATATCCCGTTGATGAGAATGTTGCTGTTCGTTTAGAGCTTCAACAAGGGGGCCTTCTGAACAAAGATGACGCGAGCCCACCGGAAGAAGTCCAAAAGACCACCCCAAAGTTTAGATTTAAATCACTTGAATGTGGTTTATTTGAAGGCGGTTGGGGTGGGATAGAAAAATTTAGCCCACAGTTTCGTATGCCCCGATGTGGTGAATTCCAACTTCGCAATAACAAAACTTTGGCCCGACTTGTTCTGGATCCTGAGGCAGATGATGGACGTCTTGCATGGGACCACAGTGAGGAAGATTCAATATTTTCGACTCTATGGCAGAATGACACCACCATTCAGGTGGTCCGAATTTATCTTTCAAATGCAGAAATTATTGTGGGCACACAAAAGAAACCTTTTGTCATCTTTTCACTCACTTGGGCTCCCCGTTTTTATCGTGAAACATCGAGAGACGCCCCACTCCCTGCTATCTTTCGAACTTGGTGTTTGAATGATCAGCACAGAAAAGTAGCCCCATATTGCTATGTATACAGAATCGAGCTCGAAGACCCTAAGGATGTTGATAAATTTTTGAATTTACGGAAACAAATGCGGAGAGTGACCGTCCGCCAAATGGATATTCCTTACTCCTACATTACAAAGTTCATGACTCCAGAGTACGACGAAAGCAATTTCGTACGCTTAGAAAAAGAAGTTTTTGCGAAACTACCTTACAGTTGTGCGTTCCACATTCATGCAATTGTTGCGAATGGCTTCCTACCTCCTGCGTTCATACTTCGCTTCAGTCCGCACATCTTCCGTTTACAAGCACATTTGGGTAAGGAACGGCGTCTAGCTCTGGTATTACAGGAATTCTATCGCCGCATAAAGAGACATTCACCAATGGTTGTAATGAGTGCGGGCCAACCTAGATTCGAGACGTTTGGGGAAGCATTTTACGTAAACTTGTTGAAGGACACTTTAGATGTTGTGAAGAAAAGAACGATCCAGACCGAAAAGTTCCCAAAAGCCAAAGAACTGGACGAGGAAATGTTCTGGGTCTATCACGCATACGTAACTCCAACTTCGATGTATCTGAGTGGTCCTAATCGTGTACCTGGAAACCGAGTCCTGCGAATGTTTTCACGTGAGTACATGGAATACTTTCTTCGTGTTACATTTGTGGACGAGAATGGACAGGAGCTTTCATATGAGCGAAATGTCAAATTTGATCCCATATATGAACGTTTCAAAAAATTCTTGTCTAGAGACGGCTTCTGCATTGCTGGCCGAACGTTTTCGTTTCTGGGCTTTTCCCAGTCATCACTCAAAACTCATGCATGCTGGTTCATGAGTGATTTCTTGGTCGGGTTCAAAGGTTGGCATGCCTCTTCTGTATTACGAGAATTGGGAGACTTCGAGAATATCAGGTGTGTCGGCAGGTGCGCGGCTCGAATTGGCCAAGCCTTCTCAGACACGCGAAGTCCAGTTCAGATATCGTCAGATTCCATTGTTCACATTGATGACATCAAAAAGAAGAAATACGTTTTTTCTGACGGTGTAGGAAGAATTTCACAAGAGCTAGTGGAAGAGATTTGGGAGAAGCAAGGAATAAATGATGCCAAAGTCAAACCAGTAGTGTTTCAAATAAGATTTGCGGGTTCTAAAGGTGTGGTAGCTCTTGACTCGCGCCTCCAAGGCCGAAGGTTGGAGCTTAGACCATCAATGATAAAGTTCTCCTCGAAAGCAAATTTTTTGGAGGTATGTGTGGCAGCTCGCCCTTTAAAACTTTATCTAAATCGACCCCTCATCACCATTTTAGAGGATCTTGGCGTGAATACTGCGCATATAGAGTTTCTCCAGAAGCAGGCTCTCGAAAAGATCGTGGAGGTGAAGAGTCCAAAGTATGCAGCAAGTTTCTTCAAGCACTATGGCGTAGGCACAGGTGCAGTCGATATACCTCAAATAATATTACTACTGGACAAAATCGGCATAAATTACAAGGAAATCGACTTCCTCTTCAAAGCCCACCATCTCGCGATGTATGTTGCTTTAAAGGAGCTTAAATATAAGGCGAGGATCCCTGTACCATTAGGTTATACGTTAATGGGGGTAATTGACGAGACTGGGTATTTGGAGGAAGGAGAGGTGTACTGCTCGTGTGAGAATGAAGAGGGTGTCGATGTCCTACAAGGTCGCTGCGTTGTCACTCGGTCACCGGCTTTGCTGGCGGGTGATGTACAGTACGCGCATGCAGTGGTAGTTCCTAACGACTCTCCCTTAAGTCACTTGAGAAATGTAATTGTCTTTTCACAAAATGGTGAACGACCGTTGTGCAACATGCTAAGTGGTGGTGATCTGGATGGGGACTTGTACCAGATTATATTTGATCCTGAGTTATTTCCAAGACGAATTGGCAAACCGGCTGATTATCTTCCGAACGAGCCTATTGTTCTAGACCGTCCCTGCACCCTAGATGATATGGGACATTTCTTTGTGGACTACATGCAGAACGACCGAGTGGGCCAGTTAAGCACAATACATTTGGAGACCAGTGATTTCGAGCCACTTGGGGTGTTTCACCCTGCCTGTGTTGCTCTAGCTAGGATGGCTACAGTTGCTTTAGATTATGGGAAAAGTGGAATCATGGTAGACATGTCTGAATTGCCACGTCAAGGTGCCCGGCCGAAACCTGATTTCATGATTTACGAGCCACGGGTCTTAACCTTCGAGCGAAGCACTATTGATCGAGAAATTGAAGAAGAAGTAGGTGAGGATACAGACCAAGCCCCGAGGTTTTATCGTAGCCAGAAAGTGCTAGGGCGCCTTTTTAGGTCAATTGATGAAGTAGCCGTCGTCACTAGCTGGTCTGAGGAGATGAGGAGTGACGAAAAGAGCTCTGGAAAGGTATGGACGTATCTCATGTCAAAATATCCGAGATCGCGGTGGGCTGCGGAGCTTTCTTTCGCCTCGGATCTATATTTGTGGTATCAAGATCAATTGAAAGAGATCATGTTGGACTATGCGCCGTCGCGCTGGCAGCACCTCAAAGAGGAAGAAATCTTCACCGGCAATATGCTCGGCAGGGGAAGGCGGACAAAACGACAATTCGAAACGATCGAGATGGTCCGCAAGGAGTACGACTCGCTTGTGCATGCAATGGTAGACAGTCTGGAGCATGCAAAGAGTGGCACGCATGGGAAGAAAGTCAACCGGGCGATGGCCTGTTTGTCTTTAGTCCAGAAGCAGCCCTGGGGTAGCTTTGCATGTATTATGGCGCGTGTGGTGCTACAGGAGATTCTAGATTAATGCAATCATACTATGTATTCTTTCAACGCCCTGAGCCTTCTCGCAGCTTCGTCGAGGACTGCATCTGTCTTACAGAACGCGAAACGCTATGTCAGTCGAGCTAAAGAATTCTCGCTTACCAAATAATCCTGGCCGATGTGAGCATGCTGTTTCGTGTAGAATTCTGTGGGAGGAATGGCAACCACGCCAAACTCTTTCAGGAGCCAATAGACGACTCGGAAGTCTTTGGCGCGGCCTTTTGTCCATGTTTCTGGGACGGGGTAGTCTGCAGGGACTTGCACCTTTGAAAAGTTCACCAGAAGAAAGTAGCCTCCTTCCGGAAGCGTGTAGGGTAAGTTGATGTCGTCAAACACTTTGGTCAATATCTGCATTCGTTTTTTATAATCGCTGACTGTGCGAGCAAAGTAGGTTTGCCCTTCCGCTTGCTCAAACCCAGCCGCAATGGCTTCTTGCATTGGCGAGTTTACACTGAATGTGACCCTAGTGTGCGCTGCAGCTACGTGTTTGATCATTTCGGGCTCGCCAATAAGCCATCCAACTCTCCATCCAGTGGCATTAAAAACCTTGCCTCCCGAGCCAACTGTCAGAGTCAATCGAGAGAGTTCCGGGGAGAGGGTCGCGATGCGTGTGAATGGAACATAGTATAAGGAATCGTAGACCTCGTCGGACAAAATCACAATCTGATGTTCCACTGCGACCCGCCCAATCTCGAGTAGCTCGTCTCTCGAGAACACCTTGCCGACTGGATTCCACGGAGAGTTTAGGACCATCATTTTCGTCCGTGATGTGACCTTGGACCGTAGCTCGTCTATGTCTAGTTTCCATTCCGAGGAAGAAAGAGTCTCGCTATTCCCCGTCTTGGGTGGGTGAATTGGCACATAGACAACCTTGGCTCCAAAGTACCTCGGCGGATCAATGTATTGATCAAAGAACGGTTCAAATATTATCACCTCGTCCTCTGGCTCTAGGAAGGCACCAAAAGCACTAAACATACCTTCGTTCGCTCCTGCGGTAACAACAACCTCAGTTGTGGGGTCCAATTGACGCTGGAAGAAGGGAGAGTATGCCTGAGCAATAGCTTTCAGCAGTCTTGGGCGCCCTCTGGTAGGCGAGTAGTGGTTTGTAGACACGCCATCCAGTGCCCTCTTGGCTTCGTCAATCAAGTACTTCTCCGGGGCAAAGTCCATGAAGCCCTGGCCCAGATTGACCGGGGGTGAGCTCAGCTCTGCCGCAGCCCCATTGACCAGCGACCAGACATCGACACCGCTCGCGGCTACTCGGCTGGCTGGCTTGATGTACTTTGCAGGACTCGCCATGGAGAGCAGCCGGTCCTTGCTCATTCGCATTGCAGGTGGGACGTGGTTTGTGGGGTAAAGCGCATGACATCCCCGCGTGGTGGCGCGTTGCTCAGCCTGGTGGGGAAGCGCATTCTGCAGGTGGAGCTGCCAGCGTCTGCCCAGCTGTTTGCGCGCAGAGGGATGCTGGTGGGGTTGCAGGGCAATGCTGAGCACGTCTCCTCGTCAACCTCCCTGCTCAGTCCGCTCAAACGGATGCCCCTCGGTATTCCCTTTCTCTACCAAAAGACACAGTCGACATCGCCCGTCTCCCTGCTTGTCTCTACGCCATTGAAGCTCTCCACGCTGGCGCTGCTGCATCTGGACGGGACACAAGATTGGACCATCACACAGCGGAATGCAATTCTCGCTTGGATTGGCCCGGCATTGTTCATCCTTCCCAAAGTACAGAAAGGTACTGCAATCGCTTATCGATCAGGCTCGCTGGTCAGCGGCAGAGGCCAACTTGCACTAGCTGCGAAGGGCGAGTGTCTCTACAAATCTATTTTACAAGGCCAGGAGTACACCGTCCACCCGAGCCACCTTCTTGCTTACACGAGTACCGAACCCCCACAGCCTTTTCAGATATCCTTCCTCTCACCAGCTCCTCTGTTCCGCAGAGTAAATCTTGCTAATTTCATCCCAGACATTGAGTTCTTCCGCGTCCTCAGGAATACAGACACCTGGAAGGGAGTTAGCAGAGCCTCGTCGAGTACATACTCGTACGTCAGCCGCATCATCTGGGGCAACCGTGCGTTCCTACGATTCAAAGGGCCTGCATCAATCTGGCTGCAATCAAATGGCTTTTCCTATGGCGAGCAACAGCCGGATATTGGAGACTCCAGAGCACGGGTGGAGGCAATCGAGAGAGTTGAAAAGCCCTCCCAGGAGGTCAAGTCTCCCGGAAAAGTCTCCAGCCCGCATAAGCTCAAAGTCGCCTCTATCGTCAATGGAACGTGGGAGATAAAGGACGTCAATGATTTTGAAGCATTCGAGCAGAGGTAGATGGATTAGATACAAGTATAGAGGACTACTGCGCCCATATGTCTTTGCCTTCTTTTTGGACCCAGCATCCTAGTTTGGTTACAGTGTGATTCCATTCCACTAGACGGTCCCTCATACCCGCAATCTGATTTCGGTCGAGGACCCTTGGCTGCACCCAGTTTACAAGCACGGTCTCCCCCACTTGGTCAATGGATCCTCGAATGAGGTCGAGAGAGAGGGCCTTCATCACAAGGATCTCGACTTCATTTGACACGAGCCGCGTCTCTGACGCTATTGTGTCAAAGGTGAGCTGGCGTGCGTGAGGTGGGCACCGAAAGACAGCCTCCGTCAGCGAGGTTAGGCAGATCTTTTGGCGTAGAAAGGCAAGGTTTTGCTGAAATAAGGGTTGTTTTGTAAAATGGCCAGACAAGGCATCAAATTTTGCAATATCGCCTGCGTTCATGGCGAATAACAGATCTCTAAGCCAGCTGTGCTCGGTGTCCTTTAAGGCATCTAGAATGGGGTGCAGCAACAGCTCGCCAAAGTTGTAGGTAGTCTCCCCTAGTACTGCAGCAAGGGAGAGTTCATACGCCCGCACGCTCTTCTCCTCTGCGGGCATCTCATCGAGCTCCACGCACGACAGATGCAGCAGCGCACTTTTGTAGTAGGCAGCATACTCCCCCTCAATCTTGTGGTAGTCCGCATTGATTCGGTAGTAGGCCGCGTAGATCACAGTCTCTACGCTGTCAAAGGTGTCGAGAATCTTGCCGCACTCGTCCAGCATGAGTCTTGCCTCCTCCATATCACCCATCAGCATCTTCACCCGCGCAAGTTCGACTTTTGCAAACACGTAGGCATCCTGCGAGTTGCTGTTATTTACGCTGTCGGCGAGTTCAGTAAGGAATGGCAGAGGCGTCTCGTTCCCAGCATTTGCATGCAAGCCCAGGGTCACGAGCTTCAGCTGGTTGATATTCTTCTTGAAGCCCCCTATGAAGTGGCTAAATAGCGGCATCTGGTAGGGTAGGCTCTCGGGCCGCTGGTAGAGGGCGAGCAGCTGCTGTGTGAGCTGATGCCACAGCTTGCGCTCCCAGGCGTCTTCAATCTCATAGAGCTGTGGCTGCAAAGCTTCCGGGCAGTGAGCCCTGACCTGGGCCAGCACGTCGCCGGCTTCCTGCTGTGACATTCCTCCCTTGCTTGCTGTACTCGTACTCGCCCTGTAGTCACGTCGTCAATCCACCACCACGGCGCCCCGATGAGGATTCTCGCAAGCAGTCAGCGGCCAGGTGCTCTGCGTCATGGGAAGTGCTACACCAGCTGGCTTGCTGAGTCTCAGGCCAGAAGGGGAGTGGCCGACATCGCCATCACCCGCACGGGCAAGACCGTTCTCAGGCATGGGGCCGGCGGCAGGTCCTCCGTCAGCGGGTATACGGCGACAGTCTTTGGGGCGACGGGCTTCCTGGGCAGGTATCTGGTAAACCGGCTGGTTCGTCAAGGCACTACAGTCGTCATTCCCTACCGAGAGGAAGCCAGCAAGCGGCACCTCAAGGTCTCGGCCGATCTTGGACAGATGACTTTTTTGGAAATGGACCTGCGAAACCAGCAGTCCATTGAGGAGAGTGTGCGGCATTCGGACATTGTCTACTCGCTCATAGGGCGCGACTACGAGACCAAAAATTTTACATATCGGGACGTGCATGTTGAAGGGACACGAGCCATCGCTGAGGCAGTTGCGAAATATGATGTCGATCGATTCGTCTGCGTCTCGTCCTTCAATGCAGACCAACGGAGCTCCTCCAAATTCTTTGCCACTAAGGGTGAAGGCGAGGAGGTAGCGCGCAGCATTTTCCCGGAGACTACTATCGTCCGGCCCTCTCTCATGTATGGGTCAGAAGACCGCTTCCTCAACCGACTGGCCAATGTAGCAAACTTGATACGTGTGAATCACAACCGGGAAACCATGTACCCGGTACACGTCCTTGACGTTGGACGGGCACTTGAGCATATGATGTTTGACGATACGACTGCTGCACAGACCTTTGAGCTATACGGGCCCGACAAATACTCTGCATCGCAAATTGCCGACCAGATTGGTAAAGTCACGAAGCGTGAGCATCGGCGATTCAACATCCCCAAGCAACTCATGCTACCAGTTGCCAAAGCTCTTGGCCTATTATGGTGGCCCACAATTTCGCCGGACGAGATAGAACGTCAATTTATAGATCAACATATCGACCGCACGGCAAAGCATTTTTCATCTTTGGGCATGGAAGCTGGTAAATTCCTTGATGTAGCCCCCAGATACTTGCGAAGGTATAGGTCTACATCCTATTACGATGCTCCTCCAGATACGGAGAAGGAAAAACGAGAGCTTGCTCAACAAGTGCATGTGGTAGACTAGCGCTGTAATCTACATCTGCAAGAACTTGATCAGGGACCGTGTAGGGCGACCAGTCATCCCTTTCTCCCCTCCAAAAAGTGATGCCTCAAACGTGCCTGCAATGTCGATATGGGCATAGGTGACGCTGGGCGATTCTTTACTCTCTCCTACTGGGCTATCCGAGAGGGAAGCCCTTTCTGCCAATCCACCGCTGACAAACATTTGCAAAAATACCGCGGCGGTGCACGACCCGGCGCCACCGAGCACATTATTACATAGATCGGCATTGGTCTTGGAGATCTTTTGCAAATACTCTTGTGCGAATGGCATTCGCCAGAATGGGTCACCGGCTTCTTGACCAGCGCGTTCGAGCTCTTGCCACAAGGTATCGGACTCAGCAAATACACCGGTGAAAACGTCACCTAAAGCCTGAATTATTGCCCCCGTCAGTGTTGCGACACTGATGACCTTTTTGGGTTTGAATTTGGCACTGCAATAATGGAGTCCGTCAGCAAGAATGAGTCGGCCTTCCGCATCCGTATTGTCAACGTCAACCGTCATGCCATTTCGCATGGTGATAATATCGCCAGGCCTTTGCGCACTTCCTGAAGGCAGGTTCTCGGCAATGGGGATGAAGACAGAAATATTTTTCTTCAGCCCTAGCTTTGCCGCTGCCAACACGGTCGCAAGCACAACTGCTGCACCTCCCATGTCCGCACGCATGCTAGACATGGTGGGAGAAGCCTTAATGGAGATACCGCCGGAATCAAAAGTGATTCCTTTGCCAACAAAGGCATATTCAATCTGTGAATCGCTCGAAGCACCTGTGTAGTGAATCTCTGCAAATCGTGGAGGATTGCAGCTTCCCTGAGCGACTCCACAAACACCTCCCATCTTTTGCGACTCGATCCATTTTTCGTCGTGAATGGTCGCCTTGAGTCCCGGGACGTCAGCACACGCAGCTGCAATTTTCTCGCCAAAGATCTTGGGTGTAAGCAGATTGGCTGGAGTTTCCATGAGGTCTCGAGCATGGTTTTGGGCTTCGGCAGTAAGAACTCCCATATCCCAATCCGACGAACTTTTGATGGGCTGGAACTTGATGGGAGGTTTCTTGGATCTTTCGCCGAATGTCCTGTAGCGATTGAAGCCCCAGGAGCCGAGGACTGCTCCTTCTGCAGCACCCTGCGTGTTTCCTAGGGTATCAATAGCAATTGTCTCAAAGCGCTCTGGTTCTAGCCCTTTGACAGCCTTTGCAGCTGCCATTCGCGCGAATTGAGCTCTTTGCCAGGATTTTTCATGCGTGGGGACATCAACAGCAGCCACAACTTGGTAGCCCTCGACGTTATAAAAGAGTCGGAGAGAGTCACGCTTGCCTCTAGACGATTTCCACAGCTGTTGGACCTGTTCAACCACTTTCTTCTCCAGGTTGGAAGCCTGGACGAGCCCATTGCTGCTGGAGATGCCAACAATTAAGGCGTCAGCAATTGCATTCATTGGTCGAGTGGGATGGGAGAGAGTGTGACTTAGAGGTGCGGAGAAATTCTACCTTCCCACGTAACGTATCGGATCGAGTCGGGTAATTGCGCCAATGCGCTCCCCGTCCGGACTGTGTATTAGAGGTCACAAGGCGTGTTGGTGATCAAGGAGCACATCAAGGAGCACTGTAGATTCAGTATTTAAATCGTTGTGCATCCCATGAGCAAGACCAATGAACGCACCGCCCCCTCTCCGACAATGGCTTAGTGATGAGCAGTATACACACGAGCATCTTCTGCCGTCTTCTTTCCTCTCACGGACGCGCTCTACGTAGACGTGCCTCGTCGGCAGCCCAGCTTAAAGTTAATGACAGGGAAGGGGAGGAGCAAAGAGCTGCAGAGAGCGGGAAATGGTCGTTCAAGGGGACTCTACATCAGCCACTACGCCCCAAGCCAAGCGAACGACCCGAACGGTCGCAAGGAAAGGGGTCATACTTGGCTGACAGCAAGTTCCGCGCAAGGATAGGCAACGACACGGCCGGGCCGACTGTGAACCAAGGTGCTCGCGGTCTCGATGATCTGTATCCGTCTGCAGTAGACTCATCTCTCGCAGGTGAAAGAGGCACTTCTCTCCGAAGCGAACGATCGTCTTTGATTTCCAAGCCATGGAGGGTTTCAGCCAAGGGGCCACCAGCTAATGACGGGAATTCATATGATTTAGAAGCGGAGACCTTCTCACAACCCGACTCGGAAGTGATAAAGGACAGACGGAAAGACAAGCAGCGTCGTAGACTTCGGCCGTGGGAGATATCTCCAGATTCGGAAACAAATGGATCTTTACCTATCACCGAGAGTCAGCGTACTACGAGTTCGTTCAGGCGATCAACTCCAGTACAGCGAAAGAATCCTCAGGTGACTTTGCCACCGTTCCTCAGTGTATCTCAATTAGCCAGAGTCTTGGGTCTACGAATCCATGATCTATCCAAGCGCATGGCACACCAAGGCTTTGAAAATACAAATTTTGATTACGTGATGGACGCGGATACGGCCAGTGCTATAGCTGCAGACTACAACTTCGATGTCAATATCCTCGACGAGCTTGACAAGACCGAAGTTGGAGCTCACGATCTATTTCCCGAGTCGGAAGTTAGCGACACTACAAGCTTACCTCTGCGCAGCCCAATTGTCACAATTATGGGACATGTTGATCACGGGAAGACAACAATATTAGATCATTTACGTAAATCCAATGTGGCAGGTGGAGAAGCTGGTGGTATCACTCAGCATCTCGGGGCATTTCAAGTCAAGTTGTCTTCTGAAAAGATGATCACATTCCTAGATACACCAGGCCATGCTGCCTTCCTAAGTATGCGAGAAAGAGGAGCTCGGATTACCGATATTATAGTTCTTGTGGTCGCTGCAGACGATGGGGTAATGCCGCAGACAACTGAATCAATAAGGCATTGCATGGCTTCAAAAGTTCCAATCGTGGTGGCGCTAAATAAAATCGATAAATTTGATGCCAACATCGACAAAGTGAAGCAGCAACTTATCCAACACGGCCTGGAGCTTGAATCTGCTGGTGGTGACGTCCAAGTTGTACCAATATCTGGTCTCACCGGCCAAAATTTCGATCAACTGGAAGAGGCAATAATTACTTTGTCTGAAGTCCTCGATCTCCGCGCCAGTGACGTCGGGAAGGCTGAGGGCTGGGTTTTAGAATCCTCCGTAAAAAGGACTAAAGGTAAATCTTGTGCCGTGCTTGTCCGAAAGGGTTGCCTGAAACCAGGCTCAATCATTGTTGCTGGTACGTCTTGGTGCAAGATCCGCACAATGTCGGACCAAAACGGACAAGAAGTTCATGCGGCTTTTCCTGGTGTCCCTGTTGAAGTGACAGGCTGGAAAGAATTGCCTTCCGCGGGGGACCAGATTCTTGAGGCTATCAATGAAGAGGAAGCTAAAGACGTGATACACACACGTGAAAGTCGAGCTGCAAGGCTGAAGCAAGCAGAAGATATGAACCAAATCAACCGAAAGCGTTATGTTGATCGAGCAGATCGGGAAGCGGATGTCGAGAAAGTAATTGCAACTGACTCTAACCCCCTTGTTCACCTCATCGTTAAAGCAGACGTCAGTGGGTCGGTTGAGGCTGTCACGAATGCTGTGGCAGCGATCGGGACTGAGTCAGTTGGGGTGAATGTAGTGCATAGCAATGTGGGCGATTTAACGGAGTCAGACCTGCAGAGAGCGAGTGCAGGGAATGCTCAAATTATTGCATTCAACGTCAAAGTAGGCCGTGAAATCAATCAACTAGCTACTCAACTAAAAATCCCAATAATGCAGCATAATATCATATACCGCCTGCTTGATGATATTCGGCAACGTGTTTCTGAAAAGCTACCTTTCCATACTGAGACGAGCGTTGTGGGCGAGGCTGATGTTTTGAAAATCTTTGAAATTTCTTTGCAGGGACGCAAAAAACAGGTTGTTGCAGGATGTCGAGTAACCAATGGTTCTCTTCGGTCCAACAGCTTAGTGCGCATTTTGAGAAACAAGGAAGAACTTTTCAGTGGTCACGTTCTGTCTTTGAAAAATGTAAAGAAGGAGGTTTCAGAAATGCGAAAGGGAACTGAATGTGGTGTTTCTCTGGATGGCTGGGAAGCCTTTGAGATCGGAGACACAGTTCAAACTATCACCACAAAGGCCGTCCAGAAAATGATGTGAATTTTGTTTGCGAACCTCTGAATAACTCCCCTCTCTCATGAGGCCCCGAAGTATAGAGCAATAACATGTTTTGGAATGTTGTATCCAAATAGACAAATAATATAGAGGACAAAAAAAATTGCAATTGGTAATAGCAGAAGCTCGGTGTGAATAAGAAAAGGTATGGCTATAGATGAGCATTATATAATACTTGCATACCATGGTAGCCGAGAAAGGTGATGACAAAATAGTATGTAATCGCAGCCAGATACAAAGTATTCCCGGCAAACAAGGAAAGCCTTTCTCTATTAGCACGCGTTGAGGAAGGTAGTACCAATTGTCCCTTATGAGAAGTGGTAGCAGTATGAACTGAGCCACGTACAGCAGTAGCCACACCGCGAGAAAACTGTTGCAATGAACATCAAAACAATATTGCCATTCCAGAGAGCCATGGCCACCAATTATTAACGCTGCATTGATTGTAGAGCGTGCAGACCGTACAGTTAAGAGCTTTGTAGCTATCACATAGCCAATACTAGCAACCAGTAGTCCGACTAAGAAAAAATCGACAACTATCGTATAGAGTATGAGCTTCAGTATTGGTAGGAAGCCAGGGGAATAGGCCAGTCCCCACGCAATGCTTGTCAAAACAAGGAATAAAGAGAACAGGACAATAAATGAAGGGTCATCTCGTGCCCAATGATTCGTTGTTTCTGTAGTATTAGCTTTGGCACTTCTTTGCTTGACCAACGTTTGTGGTAGTACATCGACCGGTACACCTTCTTGGGCGCAATCAAAAGCCATGACATTTCCCATACAGCCATCTCAAAGTCCATCTGCGTGTAATCTAAAGCTCGCCGGAGGTAGACCGATCTTCCCCCTTGAGCAGCCTGGTAAGACATAGAGTTCAATTTGGACCCTACTCACAAAATCAACGTCTAACTGATTAGGAAAACCACGTCTACAGGATTGGCCTTCAGGTATGTTTGCTCCATACCGCGGAAAGAGGTTTTAGATATACATTGGATGCGCAGCTTGCCACCGTGGCACCATCTGTCACTTAAACGGCTATTTGTTGTTGATTGACCACCCCAGGGCTTGTCAGGAATACTCAGAAGCTATTTGGTAAGACACATGCAGACCAAGCTTTATGAGCGAGTAGACGGGCCAAACAAGCAGCTCGAATGACCGAGTACATGCGAATGAAATTACACTTACGATGCATTCCCTTCCGCTTGCTCTTTGAGCATGTTTGGATTTGCTGGGAAAAGTCACGAATGAGAGACGCAGTGATATTTGACGCACCTTGACTAGTCAGGTGAAAGTTCAAGCGGGAAATAAGTAGGTCTCGCGAGCAGTCTCGGCCAGATTTTGATAAATGAAGCTGGGGCAGACATGTGCACTTCGGGTATTATAATAGAGCCCATGGATGTTGATGCTCATTTAGAATTGTCTGGCGCTCCCTCTCAAAAGGATGGTTTTATCGCACGGAAGCATTACATGTCTTCGAGGCTCACGAACGCGAAAGACCGCAAGTGGACCGAAGGCTTTGCCGTGCTTCAGAAAAGCAAATTGAATCTCTACCAATTCGTGAACAAAAAACGATCCATGAAGGGCGCGTGGGCGGGGTTAATTCGAGTGTGAGTTTCTATATCGAATTTGTTTAACAAAAGGAAAAAGCGCAACTTATGTCTTCGTTCTCGTTGCCACACACAGTGTCCCTGTTATGCCAACTCCTGGCTACTCGTCAAAACGTCCTCATTTTTGGATTTTTATGTTCCCTTCTGGACCTTTGCGTTTGTTTCAAGGAGGGAATCCAGAGCTTGCCGAAGAATGGGTGAACACAGCTAATTACTGGGCTGCTAGACTGTCCAAAGAACCCCTTCTTGGAGGTAAGATGCCGACACGAATTGTGTTGACTCGTATAGCGGTTGGTAATATTGATTTCGAATGGGGCGAATTTCTAAGTAAATATGAAAGTAATTCATATCGGCTAGCAGACGGTCCACTAGATTTGGACAACTTTATTTGAGCGAGTGGCAGGCCCCACAGCAAACAGTGACTCCAAACACTCTGCAAGAAAGTGATCAGATTCAGGTGAGGCATCAACCAGAAGCTCTGACTGATATTGTAGACTTTGGAAAAATATTTGCGAATGTTGCACACTGAAGTTACAGATCACAAAAATTGTGTTTGACCCTGTTTAAAGCTCAACGACGATATCCTAACCAGAGGAACTTCCAGCGCGCACAAACAAATTGGGAAAGCAAATCTCAATTTCTAGTGAAAGAAGTGGTGAAATATGAGACTCACCTTGAACCTCAACATCAGGCAGTTCGCTAGCGTGCTCAGTACGCAGGAAAGGGCAAAGGCGAGTGATGGTAGGCTACGTATATGCGTTCTGAGGCGAGGCCAAAGAGACGGCTAATTTGTGAACTACTAAACCCATGAGATACTCCTCTGTGCATCGTCCCTTTCAAGAATGCCTCATGCTTATGCTTTCTTTTTGTCAGTCTGCACGGCAATTTTCGAAAGCCATGCTCTAAGCCGTTCCGTGACTATGAAGCCACGTTCGTCGATCCAAGCAGAGAAATCGCTTTTCCCTTCCACCCGGAAAGATCCCGCTCTCTCTACAGTCTCATAGTCAATCTCGTAGATAGATGTAAACTTGGAAGCTCTACTCGATACCCTCAAAGTGGTCCCATCACGATGACCAATATAAATGTGATTGCCTTCAATGGCCCACTCCCAAAGCGACATTGCGAGAGAAAAAAGGAAATAAAGGCTAGTTCCCAACCATGTCCACCATTTGGCTTTCAGAAAGCCAACTTTGTAGTCGTAATATGTAGTGATTCCCGCGAAGGTGAGAGCAGTATATCCCAAAGCCAGCCTCACGTTGGAGTAAAATTTACTTTCTCTGAAGCCTTGACTTTGGAAGTGCTCTCTAACTTGATCGTCTGTCGCATTCTTCAGTTCACTCACACTGCTCAGCGTCACTGGGCGGCTCATGATTATGTGGTTGCTTTCGATTTGCGTGGGGGTCAATGCTGACTTCACTAATTAATACTCTGCGAATACTTCAGCCCATTATTTTATTGTAAGAGCTTCACCGAGCAAGAGACTCGGAAAACTCCTACGCAGGGTCGTTACCCAAATGGTGAGTTCCATGCGCTTGCGGCGCTATAGAGCTGGTACAGTGATCATAATTGTCACGATATTCGTTCTTTGGGAGCTATCATCGACCGGTGGGCGGACAGAATCTCCATTGATATCTGTGGAGCATCTCAAAAACTATAAGCGTCCTGTGAAACTTCCACTCTCCGAAGAACTGAGTGCCAAAACAGAGTCCAAGCAAAGCAAAACGCTGACAAATGAAGAGAATACCAGACCTGAATTGGCTAGAGTCCAGAAGCAGATTGTTGGAAAAACGAATGATGCTGATGAAAAAGGTCGTCTAGAGGATGCTTCATCTTATGATATAGCAGGAATTCATTACCAAAGAAACGAAAAGTATCCCATTCCTAAAGAAGAACTTTTTAAACTACCAAAAATGAGCCACCAGGCTCTGCCCAAGATACAAGGCCAATTTGCACCGGAGTCATCCAGCACACGTGAGATTCGCGAAAAAAGGCAAAATGCTGTTAAAAGGGCTTTTATACACGCTTGGGCTGGCTACAGGCGGCATGCATGGGGCCATGATGAAATCAAGCCCATAACTGCCGAGAGTAGAGACCCTTTCGGTGGCTGGTCTGCAACAATTATAGACTCTCTTGAGACACTAGCTATCATGGATCTTAAGAGTGAACTTCAGGTCTCTTTAGAATTTCTCGAGCGCCTGGACTTCACGACCACAAGAAGAAGTAAAATACCCGTGTTTGAGACTGCCATACGTTACTTGGGAGGTTTACTGGGTGCTTACGACGTCACCCAAAAAAAGTATCCCATTCTTCTCGAAAAAGCAGTCCAGCTAGGCGATGTCCTGCTTGGATCCATGGATACACCTAATCACATGCCATTGCTGTACTACGATTTTCGACCGTAAGTGGAAAATCGAGTGCTACTCACGCGAAATAGGGAATCAACTTCTCGTGTAATTAGAGCAGGAAAAAAGGAAGTTTTAGCAGAGCTTGGTAGCTTAACATTGGAGTTCACAAGGCTCGCCCAGATCACTGGGAATGACTCTTATTTTGATGCCGTATTGCGATTGCATTTCTCAGCTGACGTTCAGATCCAAAGAATTACAAATGGTCTGGATGCATTAGCGAGTGACACTCATATTCCTGGCATGTGGCCAACGTTGATCGATGCCTCTGGCTGCAAAAGTCAAGATTCAACACAGAATTTTAAAAAGCCTAAATTGCCATCGTCCAATTCGGGTTCCCTGCAGAAGGAGAAAGCACGCGAAGAGTCCGTGTCTTCGATGTCTAAAGCACCTACAACAACCCAGACCAACCATCAAGTCGTTCAAAATGTGCTGCCGACTGTAGCGAAGGGCGATGAGGATTTGTCTTCCGCGATGTTGCTTAAACGTGCTGTGCTGTCAATAACTCCAGGTAGATTCGGAGATGCAAGCTCTAGTGACGTCGAAAGTGGCACCAATTTACCTCCAGATGCAATACGATCTGATTTACATGATCTTGCCTCGGACGTTACTTCCCAAACGAGAGCATTCCTTGGCACAGAGCGTTCTCCAGATCTGATCACGAATAAAATGCTTAGAGAGGATTTGCCTTGCGAAGAGCAAGGTTTGACAATCTCTCCAAGTAAGTATTCACTTTTCTGTAAGATTCTGAGTTCCAGGTACCTTTCAGCATACCTACACTGTCGGAGGGCTGTCTGACTCGGTCTATGAGTATCTCCTCAAAGAATATATACTAGTAGGGGGTAATGTTGACCAATACAAACGACTTTATGAGAATTTTATTGAAGCTGCGAAGAAGCATGTGTTCTTCAGGCCACTAGTTGAAGGCGACCCCGATATTTTGTTCATGGCGAATACAGTTGTGGATAGTGACGGTAATCTTATTCGCAGAGAACTTGAGGGCTCCCATTTGGTAAACTACATTTGTGCATATCCTTACGTTTAGAAATGCTTTGTCGGCGGGATGGTCGCAATCGGGTCGCGCGTACTGGGTCGTAGAAGCGAACTCAAGCTAGCCGAGAAGCTGACAAACGGATGCGTGTGGTCCTATGCCGCTACAAGGACCCATCTTATGCCTGAGACTTTTGAGGTTGCCGAATGCTTAGAGGATGAATGCCACTGGGCCTCGTCCCAGAGCGCAGAGAAAAGTAAATCGGGATTGCTACCAGAAGTAAATGGGGACTCAAGCTCCTTAGAGAGAAAATATCGTACCAAGGATCAGTTGAATAAGCAGCGAAAGCTTGGTAAAATTGATTCTTCAAAATTTGCGTTAGCAAAGCCAGAGGATGACACGCTTGACATTTCCGATCATGCATTGATTCAGGCAGCCGCCAATGGAGCCGAGACAGATGCTGAGGGTGGTGGAAATCAAGCAATCTCGGATGAAACACTGTCCGAGAGCCGCTTAATCAAGCGCGCCGATCCAAGCACTGTAACGAAACCCAAAACAATCCCAAACAATAAGCCCTCGAGCTTCACGCGTATTAAGGACGCCCGGTACCTTCTCCGACCTGAAGCTATTGAGAGTGTTTTCATCATGTACCGCGTAAGTGGCGATCGATCTTGGCAAGACAAGGGATGGGATATGTTTCAAGCTACTGACAAAGCCACAAGGACCGAATTTGCTCATGCATCGTTGAAAGACGTAACCGATCTCAACGGCGAGAAGCTAGATATTATGGAGAGTTTTTGGCTGGCTGAGACCTTAAAGTACCACTTTCTGCTTCAGTCCTCGCCGGATTTAATTTCGCTTGACGAGTACGTATTGAATACAGAAGCTCATGCTTTCACACGCACTTGAAGAACTATATTACAGCTATCTCGCAAGGTAGTCGCCTTAATTACTCTTTTAATGACGATCTACCTGCTTTCAGGAGCTCATCGCACAACAACAAATTACTGGCAATACTGCATGCCGAGGCAATGGACAATCGAATGACTCTCCAGTTGTCGAAAACGCCAGATGTACTGGGATCGAATGGTTCCCCGCTGGCAAGGTCAATACCAGCAATGTGGCCCATTGCACATTCATCTTGAAGTGCATTGATTGCGTCCTGAGTGTCGTGGCCCCCATTAGCGGCTAGTGTCTTCGGAATGACAAGCAAAGCGTCAGCAAATGCTCGAACACCAGCTTTAAGCTTGCCTTTCACATTTTGGCGAGTGAATTCACCTATGAGATGAGCAGCACAGGCTATCTGGAAGCTACCCGCCCCAGGCACAAAACATTTGTCTTCAATAGCAAGGGTGGCGCTGCGAAGGCCATCTCTAATTGCATCTTGAACTTGATTGAGAGAATGCGAGTTGGGCCCTTTAATAAGTAGCGTGACGCTTTGCGGATTTTGGACTTCTTCGATAAATGTATACTTTTCTTCGCCTAAGGACTGCTCATAAACAAGTCCAGCCCATCCAAGATCCTCTTTGGTAAGATTCTCCACACTGTTTTGGGCCATTCCTCCACACACCAATTGCAACCTTTCCATATTGCGCCTTTTAGCTCTTCTTAACGCGAGGATTCCATTCTTGGCCAACACATCTAGGGACAGAGGGTCGATTCCTTTTTGGTTGATAATAACAAACCCAATTTTGGGGTCGTTTCCACACAAGTCATTCTTTAAATCCACAATCTGTTTGATTTTTTGATCCACAAACGTGCGTTCACTCTGAATAAGTTTTTCTCTCTCTTGAGCACTGCTGTAAAAGAATCCTGAATTGACTTCGGTTTTTTCATACTCCAGTGACACGTTCAGCGTCAGGATGTAGGCGTTCTCCACTCGCTTTGGCATATCTGGATGTCTGGCACCATGATCCAGAACTAGTCCTTTAACCAACTGAGTTTCAGCTGCGAACCGGTGCTGCATCTTCATAATTTCAATCATGTGTAAGTCGATCTTTCCAGTCGTATTATGCAAAGCCAGCACAGCGTCAACAACTGCGGGCGTTAGACTTTCAGCCAGCGATGCATTGAGCTTCGTAGAGAGTGCTGTCCTTGCTATTGAAAGTAATAGTTCGCGGTCAGGGTCCTTTCGAACCTTGAATTGGTCCAGGAAGTCCAGGGCTTCTTGCTTTGCAATTTCATAGCCCTCCACAACCACTCGTGGATGCAGGCCTTCGGAAATGTGCCATTCTGCTTGCTTCATAAGTTCTCCTACCAGCAGACAGACAGAAGTTGTTCCGTCTCCAGTAATTTCGTCTTGGGCTGTAGCAGCGCGCGCAATCATCACGGCAGTTGGATTTTGTATCTGCATTTCGGACAGCAGGACCTTCCCGTCCTTTGTGAGCTTGATGTCGCCGCTCCCACTGACAAGCATTTTGATGGTGCCCTTTGGGCCTAGATTTGAAGAGAGGACATTCTGCAGTCCTTGGGCCGCATTGATGTTGACGGCCAATGCCTGCGAACGACGAAGGGACTCTGCTTTCGGGTTGATCAGGCTGACTGCAGATGTCATTCTCGCTCACTGTGCAGAAGCTGGCAAATCGCAATAATTTTTTTATCCAAATCAACGCTCAGAGTCGATCGGGTTTGCGAATCTCCATCAAACCAGACGATGGCGCAGTTTCTACTCTACGAACAGGCGTCCGGCTATGCGCTGTTCAAGGTCAGGCATTGGAGCGATGACATCGGCTCTCGATTGAAAGAGGTGCAAGAGGCCGCCGATGACCTGGCAAAATTCGGGAAGATGGTAAAAGTGGTCAGTTTCTCTCCTTTCAAAGGCGCAGCACATGCACTGGAGAATGCAAATGACATTTCCGAGGGGCTTCTAAATGAACACTTGAAGAATCTGTTGAAGCTCAACCTTCCCCCGCCTGAAAAGAAAAAGAAGGTGACTCTTGGAATCCAGGATCGTAATCTCGCAACAAGCATCAAAAGCGCTTTTCCTAAAGTCGAGTGCGTGACGTCCGCAGCGGTACAAGAGCTCATGCGAGGAATAAGGTTACATGGAGAAAAGCTCCTCAAGGAACTGGAATCAGGGGATATTGAGCGCGCACAACTGGGTCTAGGACACGCCTACTCAAGAGGAAAGGTCAAATTCAGTATCTATAAAAACGACAACAACATCATACAAGCAATTTCGTTACTGGATCAGTTGGACAAAGACATAAATACGTTCTCGATGCGTGTCCGAGAATGGTATTCTTGGCATTTTCCAGAGCTCTTTCGACTAGTGCCGGATAATTTTCGGTACGCAAAGATGGTTCTTACAGTGCGTGATAAGACGTCTGTGGTCGACGACCGATTGCATGATATTGCTGGAATTGTCGATGACGATGTCTCTGTTGCACAAAGTATTATCGATGCTGCAAAGGTCAGTATGGGCCAAGACATTTCGGAGTCAGACATGACAAATATTGTCACTTTTGCGGCTCATGTTGTGGAGCTGACCGAGTATAGAAAGTCTCTTCACCTATACCTCACAGAAAAAATGAGTACCGTCGCCCCAAATTTATCAGAATTAATTGGCGAAATTGTAGGTGCACGTCTTATATCACATGCTGGAAGCTTAACGAATCTGTCAAAGTATCCTGCGTCGACTGTGCAGATACTTGGAGCTGAGAAAGCGTTATTCAGGGCGCTGAAGACAAAAGGCAATACTCCCAAATATGGACTGATATATCACTCGTCTTTTATTGGCAGGGCAGGACAAAGAAACAAGGGACGGATCTCAAGATTTTTGGCAAATAAATGCTCTATTGCAAGCCGGATTGACAATTTCACAGACATCCCGACCTCGAAATTTGGCGAAGTCATGCGTAAGCAAGTTGAGGAAAGACTTGACTTCTATGAGACTGGTGCGCCACCAATGAAAAATGCTGAAGCGATGCAACAGGCGATGGATGCGGTATTATCGAAGATATAAAGTGTAATTAATTGTTTGTACAGGCTGAGCGTTTTGTGTCTACGTCGCAAGCAACTGTACACTAACTTCTATTCTGGCGGATTCCATCTGTCGTGAGCATCTCACTGTTGTGTAAGAGGGAGTAATGGACCAGCCGTAGTAAAGGCATTACTCATGTTGTATACTGATCGATACTGGATGGGAACACTCTGATGAGTTGCTCCGCTGTCAATCAGGAGTTACTTGATGGTTCGGTTATTTCCCGCCCAAGTGCTGCGTTATAATCAAACCAATCTACGCTCACATAAACATCGACGTGTGAGCAAGCGAGGCCTTAACACCACTGCGTTTTGCCCGACGGTAATCAAAGCCCAGATTGTATTTTGAGAGAAACTTGTCGACGTTGCTCAAAGCTTCCTTTTCCACGAAGGAAGTGAGTGCAATTGCTATTGCAGGCTTTCCAGCGATTTCAAACTAAGGCTGTTATAATCAATCATCAACATACTTACTTTAGAGAGCAGACTGCCGCCTAAGCCACGTACGATAGCTGGCGGTTGCAGAGCATTAACACCCTCGACTGTTTCGGCAAATGAACTTGTGTGTAACTCGTAGGCTGACTGGTGCATCGCTGCTTCTATATACGTAATGACAATCGCTTTGTTGGCTTTCGAAACTACTAGTGCGGCAAGAGCTGCCAATTCCCACTCACTAACCCCATCAAGCTGACACCAAGCTATCATTCCGGAATGGTGTACATCCAACTTTTGGTCCTTTATGTCCAGCTGAACCGATTTCAAGGGAAGACTTTCATCGAGCCTCTTTAAGGGCAGCTCGCTGAAGGCTATGACATCCACATTCGTCAGATCAAGGAGTATTTGCGCCTTATCATGGCGCTCGTCGCTCTCCGCTTGGTCTTCGAGTAGGTGGCGCGGAGGAATGTCGCGATGGGACCTCATGACCTACCTTCAAGATCAGAGGATCGTGCGCAGTACATTACAGGAGTCTACTGGCCGAATTGTTGGTGGTGGACTCCATGTGATGGGATATATGCACTGGGCTCAATGCGGTAAAGCCCCGTCTCCCTAAGCGAGCGTCATCATCCACAAGAACTCCTCTACCGTCAACGCCACGCCACTTCTGCCGTCTGCGCTGAGCTTGACTCGCCATGATCTTCTCTACGTTGACTCTTCTTGGGCTGGCTGCGGCCAACGTCCACAAGCTCAAATTACAAAAGGGCTTTGCAGATGGCGATTCTGTGCAGACAAGCCTGTCGGCCTCCATGCGCCATCTACGTGCTGAATTCTCGAGCCAAGTGAACAACTTGAAACAGAAAGCCCTGTCGATGGAACACAAGCTTTCCGCTTCAGAATTCAACTACCTCAAGGATACTCACGATGTTCCGCTAACGAATTTTCTCAACGCTCAGTGTAAATTTATTTGAGTTGGCCCTCATACTAAACTCTAGATTATACAGAGGTATCTCTTGGGACACCAGCGCAAACTTTCAAAGTCATACTTGACACAGGTAGCTCGAATCTTTGGATTCCTTCTTCTGAGTGTGGTTCCATCGCATGCTATTTGCATTCCAAATATGATTCATCCGCATCGAGCAGCTACCACAAAAATGGCTCTGAATTTGCGATTAACTATGCATCTGGAAGTGTGAAAGGATTTGTGAGCCAAGATGCGTTACTTATCGGAGATGTGAAGGTGAAGCACCAGGACTTTGCCGAGGTCACTGAGGAGCCTGGACTTGCCTTTGCGTTTGGTAGATTCGATGGGATTTTCGGTCTAGGGTATGACACCATTTCGGTAAACAAAATCGTGCCGCCAATCTATAATATGTATCAACAAGGCTTGATAGATGATCCCGTATTTGCATTCTACCTGGGCGACAATTCTGAGGGTTCTGATGAAGGCGAATTTGTCATAGGGGGTGTTGATGAGAGTCATTACACTGGTAAGATAACCTACCTACCTGTTCGAAGAACGGCCTATTGGGAGGTTGAATTGGAAGCAATGACATTCGGAGATGAGACTGTGGAGCTTGAAAATTATGGGGCTATCCTCGACACTGGCACAAGCCTACTCGCGATTCCGAGTGATTTGGCTGAAATCCTTAACAGCCAAATAGGCGCCAAAAAGTCGTGGAATGGACAGTACACAATTGAATGTGACAAACGGGAGTCGCTTCCTGACTTGACTTTCAATCTTTCGGGATACAATTTCACGATCTCTGCATTTGACTATATTCTTGAAACGAGTGGATCTTGTCTTAGTGCAATCACTCCCATGGATTTCCCCGAACAGATTGGGCCACTGTAAGTATACATGATTGCTGTATGTGCTGACACTATTTAGTGTGATTCTCGGAGATGCATTCTTGCGCCGCTACTATTCCATCTACGACAGTGGCAGGAACGTGGTTGGCTTGGCCAAAGCGAGGTAGAAAATCATTGTCTGAGAAGTTGCTGCTGCTACTGACTCACTAATGGATGATGTAACCGGGGAAGACGGCTTGGAGTGGCGCTCGTTTTTATTGTAGTGCGTGTTACATTTTATGCAGTTTGTGTGGTTGATCTCGCTGTCCCTGGCCCCGCCCCTCGGCGTGCACCGCGGACGGAATTTTCTTTAGGCCAGGGGTCCCGTCCGCGGCTCTTTCCTCCCTCCCTTCCGCGAGCCCGCGCTACCCTTTGTCTGCTGCCTCCCCTCCTTTCCGTCCACCTGACAATGTGTTGAATCGACCCTCCCCCATGTCCTCCGCTTCCGGCGGTTGCAGCAGCCCATGATGGAGACGTGTCATGGACGACGATGAGCAATCAACCCAACGGGTACGATGATGCTAAAGGGGAGGGTGATTTGAGAGCAATCCACTTTGCGAACTCCTCTGCTGCGGCTGCACAGGTTCAACGTCAACTATTGCAGAAGAGGTCGCCCGCAGAGTACTTGTCGCCGTCGAAATACGCGCCGATGCATACCGTCTCGAGGCAGAATCATGGTAGCCACGACCCAAGCGTGCTAGTGGACAGATATCCGGCAGTGCAGCTCGCCGAGCCATTCAAACGTCCCAGAGATTACGCCAATATACCTCCTGACCCGCCACACTTGGAGTCGCGACCCTCTTTCACGAACGGGCTGACTTCTCAAACGAATGTAGAACAGCCGAGTGCGTCTCACAATGTCGTCGGGCGAGTACAACCGTCACGAGCAAGCCATCCCGAACAATTTATGAGAAGTCTATTTGAGTTCATGCAGCGTCGTGGCACTCCTATATCGAGTACTCCAAGCATACAAGGCCGCCAGGTCAATTTGGTGAATTTGTATGCGTCAGTCATGCGAGCGGGGGGCTCGCAAAAAGTTACAAACAGACGAATGTGGAATGCCATAGCATCGCATTTGGGCTTCTCCACTGACATTTTCCCCGATGCTCCTGGTGAAGTAGCTGCACATTTTCAGAGCTACCTGTCAGCGTATGAAGAGGCCTGGCTGAAGAGCCAGACCAATATGCACTACGCGGACAACCGCTCCCCTAACGAAAATGCTGGCCAAACGGCATTTTCACCACCAACCTTCCGTGATGGTCAGAGCATGTCCGAACAACACCCTAACCTGGTGAAAACTTCACATGGGGACCCATGGCCATTGCAACATGGAAGACTATCTCAAGAACGGAAACCATTGACATCTTCCTCTCCCGTACCGAACACATACACTCCTCTATACGACTCATTCTCGACTCCTGCTATGGAAAAATCGCCCTCTAATAGACCACCTCCTACACCCGCTATGTCTTTGAAGCCAGGGGCCGCGCCAATACCGAAAAACCTTCAGCCTAGGAAGCGTGCTTTGGACACTTACGGTGGGCTCGATATTCGCTTAGTCGCCCACCATGGTCGCGAAAGAGAGCATTTAAGGCCAGTGGCCCCTCTGCTTCAAGAATTAGGCCTAGTGGACATACATTCGCTTAATATGAGTCTCAAGAGCGGCCTGACAAGTGAGACAATTAGTGCGTTAAATACGATTGTGACGATAACTGCCGACTCGCGATTTGAAATTGAACTCGCCGATTGTGATGATTTGCTGGACTCACTTCTGGATGCTGGACAAAAAAATTTCCAAGTATTGGAAGGAGACTTATCAAAACGGCCTAATTTGCATTTGCATAGCTACGCACAGCTTATGGAGAGATTGCGCGACCAATCAAGTGCACTTATGCAAATGGACTTTTCTCCGCTTAATGGCGGCGAAGCATATTACTCCAGCGTCGAAAAGTTTCTTTGCATCACTACAATTTTACGTAATCTCTCATTCAACGAGTCAAATATCACAAAATATAATTCAGACCCAGGTGTGATTACTTTCATTACTGATGTGTTGTTTGCGTGCTGTCGTATGCCACACCTATTCAAGAGCACTCAAGCAATGTTAGATGTCTATAAGGACTTTATCACCATACTTTCGAATATAGCTCACGGTGTGCTTGTCACAGACTCTTCTAAAGCTTTTGCGTTGCTGCAACTTGTTGTGGCTTTCAGCCCAAGTCTACCATGGCAAGCTCTACAATGTCGCCCGAGGTTCAACTCATATAAGCCCACTGAGCATCCATATTTAGCGCTAGCGTTGGATACGCTGGCTAAGCTGCTGGCGCGCCATGTGCCAAATCGCAAGTATATGGCCGAAGTGTTTTTCTCGGTCGGCGAATCCTTGACCAATCCGCCATACGCCATGTTTGCAAAGGCATTCGCGCTTTCTATATCTGCCCTTCCTGAGAGTGACGATGGATACAGTTTCTCTACAATTGAAATGCGACTTCCAATGCTCGAGCAGGGTATGCTGGCGTCCGAGGTATTGGTGTCCATGGCGCCTCCACTTTTTGTACCATTGCGAAATTGGGTGCACTCTGAAGATGCCTTTGTAGCAAGAGTTCTCCGGTTGGTCTGTACACTATCTGCACTGAACGGTTCCATGGCAAGGACGAATAATATGGCTGTGAGCGACTATGAAAGTACCCCTTTCTCTCGAGTGACCAGAAGAGGAATGATGTTTTTGCGTGAATTATCAACAAAGACACGAAGCACCTCGGGAGCAGCAATGAAGGTTATACCCAGTAAAGAGAGCCTTCTTGGTTCTCTGCTGACAGTGTCAATGGACCCTTTTATTGTACGACAGCTGTATGCTTTCTCCGAGGAAGAAGACGAGGCGGCGTTTAAGAAGCGAAAGATGTCTCCGGAAGTTTAATGTACATACCCATCTGCGCCCATGCCATCTAATATCCTGCATACCTGTGATTTAGCATTGCCCTTCAGTAGCAAGTCGTTGGTGACATGATTAACGCGAATGCAATCCTGTGGCAGGTCCAATTTGTCCCTGATTATATTGTGCAATAGTTTGGCGTCGCCCTCGATCTTGCGTATGCGTGTTTGCACCTTGTTGCCGCCTTGCTTGTACTCCACATACACGGGCTGCTGCTTGGAGGCTGTGCGCCGCACCGTGAAGCCCAAACCTGCTGCTCGTTTCGGAATCATTTCTGTATCTCTCGATCCACCTCCAACAGGCACACTCCCGCAACACCAAACTTTTCTCCCGTTGCACGAACACAAACCTCAAGTTCTGTATTCTCACAGCCTCCCCCCCACTTCTCACCAAGCAATGTCGATTGCGCAGTCGAGCGGCTCGGCGCCTGTCGAGGTAATTGCGGAACCCAGCTCTAATTTCTCTGAGCCTGTGACGAAGTGGGATCTAACACCGAAGATGATGCCCTTCCTCGACCGACATCTTATATTCCCGCTCCTGGAGTTTTTATCACTCAGGGAGATGTACCCTGCTAGTGATCTTTTGCGAAGCAAATACGAGCTGTTGAAGGAGACAAATATGACTGATTATATCTCCAGCATGTGGACAGAGCTTCACGATGGCGAGGACGTGCCAGATACTCTGTCTCAGAGGCGATCGGAAGTTCTCTCCAAGCTGAAGGAGTTGGAGAGAGATTCACAAACAGTGCTTTCCGTACTCGAAAACCCCGACGTAATTAGCGCTCTTCGGCAGGACAAATCGCAAAATCTCAACTATCTTCGAGAGAATCATGGAGTCACCTCGGCCATGGTCAATACCTTGTACGAGTACGGCCAATTCCAGTATAATTGCGGTAATTACGGTGGAGCTGCAGACTTGCTTTATCATTTTCGCATTCTCTCTACGGAAGTAGACATGAACACTTCAGCTACATGGGGAAAGTTTGCTTGCGAAATACTAACTGTCAATTGGGATGGTAGTTTGGAGGAACTCGGGAAGATTCGTGATTTTATTGATCAAAAGGCATACAGCAACCCTCTCTCACAGCTTCATATGCGTTCCTGGTTGATTCATTGGTCACTTTTCCCGTTTTTTAATTTAGAGGCTGGACGAGATGTGTTGTGTGACCTGTTCTTCACTCCGGCTTACATAAATACAATTCAAACATCATGCCCTTGGATCATCAGATATCTTTCTGCAGCAGTGGTGACAAATAGAACAAAAGGTCGCAACAACGCAAACTTTCAAAAGCAACTTCGGGAACTAGTTCGTGTTCTCAAGCAAGAGGAATATGAATACTCGGATCCTGTCTCAGAATTTCTTTTAGCGCTTTACGTGAAGTTCGACTTTGAGGAGGCGCAACAAAAATTGGCTGAGGCTAAAATATTACTAAAGAACGATTTCTTCCTCGTGTCTACAGCTGAAGAATTTGTTGATTCCGCGCGTCATCTTATATCTGAAGCGTATTGCCACATACATCAACGCATAGACATCTATGACCTGTCAAAACGCCTCAATCTTACAAAGCCAGAGGGTGAGAAATGGATTGTTAACTTGATACGAGAGACCAGAGTTGATGCAAAAATAGATTTCACGACGGTTTGTAAAGTATTTACAGAAGCTAATATGAAGGGAACTGTAATAATGAATCACCCACCTCAGTCCGTTTACCAGCAAGTTATAGAAAAGACCAAAAGTCTAAGTTTCCGAAGCCAAGTGTTGTCTCAAACTCTGGCATAAAGAAATTGCGTACAGATTATAGAAAAGCCGAGCACGCTGGAAGTTTAGGCTCATTCTCTAGGATGTTGTAGGGTTTGATGATGAAGGGTTGTTTTCAAATAGCGAGTTTATTATATCTAGCCCGGAATTTGTGAGCTTAGGTCGACCTTCGAGTACTGGTGTTTTAAAATATCGAGGAGTCCACGTCTCTTCACGTTCTTTCCGCCGAGTAGCTAGTTCTCGTTGTGTCTCCTCTATTTCTGTTTTGCGTTTAGTAGCCTGCGAAAGTTGTCCGTAATGAATTGCTTCAGTCACAGGCTGCCATAGTATTCCAGATTCGTGCGCCATTTGCTTCTCCAAAGGTACACGGATTTTTGGATATACTTCGAGGGGTGGTATGCTGATAAGAGTCTTTGATGCAGCGCCTGCAATCTGGTACACTAGGTCTTCGCGCCAACAACCCCCAAATGTTGCCAAAATTCTTCCCGGTGGTACGTTGTTCACATTGAAGAGCTCACCACCTAAATCTCTGGAGGAATATATCACGCCTTTGACTCTATTTTTAGTCTTCGAGAACCACCCATCTTCAAAGTATTCCATAACTGCAACAATATCGGTTTGCTTACAGGTAACATATGTGGTCCCTTGTATAGACACATGAATACTGCCGCGCAGGAACCCGCCAAGGAAAGCATTTGGATGAGTAAGTCTGTACTCTTCATCGCCGCGCCCACGTAATTTTATGAAAATACCGTGATTACTCTCACCTGGCATGACCTTGATACTTGTACCAGTGAACGAAGCGGAAAGCTGATCCATCCCATAAGCTACAATCCCGCGCTCCCTACATTCTGCGTAAAACGCACTTATAGGCGGGTGGTGGCTTGTCTGTTCTGTGATAAACGCAACTCGACAATGCTGGGAAGTTGTATCCGTTGACCCTTCAATATCTGCCATTGGGGCATCGACATCCCAGTGACACCTGAACATCTCGCCCAGCGTAGAGTTATAAGGCTTACATGGCCTACCCTTGATAAACTTGAGATCTTTGGTAAACCAAAACCTCAAGACCTCTAGCATTCGTAGTAACGCGTCATTTTGCTGCCCAATCGACACAAAGGCATCGGGACGATCGAGATAGTTCCAGTAGTCCAAATTGGAGATAGGTTCCAACAGTTGAGCTGGGAGTGAGAATCGGACATTGGCGATGTCCTTAACGCCAACGAATTTCCGTAAGATACTGAAGAATGCTTTGAGTTTGCTTTCTTTCGACGGCTCGCTTCCCATCTCCTCTTGCATCTTCAGCGCTCCAGAAGATATGACTGAAGACGCCGACGATGAATTCGTATACTCGGGATTCATTTCTCCATCCCTTGTTTCTTTTACAAACAACTCTTCTTACGATTTTCCGTACTGAACAGATACAGATACATAGACTCGGGCCAAATTCTTCTCGCCGTCAAAGATTCTGTGAGCCATCGTCGATGCCCGGCAGGCCTGAGTCTTAAGGTATCAAAGGTATTACAAACTTTGGACTTGTCGCAATGGATAGTGGGTCATTGACTACACTGATGCGGACTATGTGTCCTAGAGACATCGACACAGGATACTCCACTAATGGGATTTCTCATTTAAGATCGGACGAGGCGTGTTTTTGCTCTTGTCGAAAACAACGAGTGCTGGCTACTTCGACTCGACAATAGAGGCAGAATAGCTCGGTGTGTGATTCATATTGTGTCCAAAAGCTGGGGGATAGCAACCCAGAATCGGTTTGTTGACAGGTAGATTGGAATCAACTATGTGAAGGCTGACCAATGTGAGGTGCAAATGTTATTGCAAGAAGAACTAATCTTCCGGTGCGGCTTCGATGCTCCTGGTTCATGTCAAAATGGCAATAAATGTAAAACGTACTTTACCATAAGTACTGTACTGTACTGTACTGTACTGTACGCGCAACCAGCTGTGCAACCAGGGAACGGAAACTTGGTATGTCACCAGAAGAGGTCACCTGAAGAGGTCAACTGATGAGCATGAACGGAGTCCCAGGTTTTAGAACAATAAGTTCAATGAAGCTATGGTCAGCTACAATTTTCTTCGCACTATAGCAAACGAATGCGGCTATGTCCTTAATTATGACAATCCCTTGAAAAGGTAATGTTTGGCATCCATGTGGACGACACGATCATCATCATGATCAAACGCTTTCAGCATTATCTTAAAACCCAAGATCAAAACGCAGTATTTGGGCAAATATTATTACCTCTTGGGCATTGCAATATCAAGAAACAGATCCGAAAGACTGATGGTCTTATCTCAGATGCAATTTTGTCACAGTATTCTAGAAAGGTTGGCCTGGCCGACTCCAACCCTGTCAGCACACCTATGTCCTGACCGCTTCTTCCATGATTCCTGTTGCCGATAGTACAGTGGGGTACAAAAAGTATTGCAACCAAATTGGCTTCACAAACTCAACACCAAAATTTGACCAGCGCTACAAAGCCATGATCGGTGCCTATCCCGAATTTTTTTATG
>JAABUO010000705.1_pt1 | contig 54962 bp, 48 predicted proteins | sample 5559291 | NCBI WGS metagenome assembly JAABUO01 (sample SAMN10711878, study PRJNA513372) | rock metagenome | isolation source: Antarctica rocks | place: Antarctica: Victoria Land, Finger Mt sud | reverse complement strand
CTGGAAGCGCTTCGCGCGGAGATCGCCGGGCTCCGCGCGCAGCTGGGGACCAGCTCGAAGAACAGCTCGAAGCCGCCGTCGTCGGACGGGCTGGGCAAGCCTGCGCCGCGGTCGTTGCGCCGCGGGGGTGGGAAGCCCGGCGGGCAGGACGGTCATCCCGGCCAGACGCTGCGCCAGGTCGCGACCCCGGACGTGATCGTGCGGCACGAACCCGCCTCCTGCGCTGGCTGCGGCGAGCTGGCCGCGTCGGCCATCGAGGTGGGGGTCGAACCACCCACAAAGAGCAGGCCAGCATGATCCGCCGCTACCTGATCTGGCGCAACACCCACCACACCGACCCCGCGCTGCGCACGGTCGTCCGCTGCGCGGAGACGATCAAGAGAGCGAGGGTTGCCTGACGCGGCACTCTAGCCGCCAATGGCCGAGTACCCGCCGTCCACGTAGACGATCGACCCGGTCGTCGCGGGGAACCAATCCGAGAGAAGCGCAACGCACGCCCTCGCGGTCGGCTCCGGGTCGTTGACGTCCCACCCGAGGGGGGCACGCTGCTCCCAGGTGGACTCGAAGTGCGCGAAGCCCGGGATCGCTTTGGCGGCCATGGTCTTGAGCGGCCCGGCCGCGACCAGGTTGCAGCGGACATCGTGCGGCCCCAGGTCACGCGCGAGGTAGCGGTTCGCGCTCTCCAGCCCGGCCTTCGCCACCCCCATCCAGTCGTACGCCGGCCAGGCGACTCGCGCGTCGAAGTCCAGGCCGACGTACGAGGAACCGGGCGTGAGCAGCGGGAGGCAAGCACGGGCCAGCGCGGGGTAACTCCAGGTCGACACGTGCAGCGCGGTCGCAACGTCCTCCCACGGCGTGTCGAGCACGCCGTGTCCGAGCGCGGAGGGAGGCGCGAAGCCGATCGCGTGCAGGACGCCGTCCAGGCCGTCGACGTGCTCTCGCAGCAGGTCGGGAAGCCCGGCCAGGTGCTTCGGGTCCGTAACGTCGAGCTCGACCACCGGCGGCGCACCGGCTAGCCGCCCGGCGATGCGCGTGGTGAGGGACAGAGCGCGGCCGAAGCCGGACAAGACCACGGTCGCGCCCTGCTCGACCGCCAGCCGCGCGACCGAGAAGGCGATGGAGCGCTCGGTGAGCACCCCGGTCACCAGCAGTCGCTTGTCGTCGAGCAGCCCGCTCACGTCGGGTCCAGGTGGTCGGCTAGGCGCCGCTGCGCCTCGCGGGGTGCGGTCCAGAACACCCCGGCCTGCGGCAGCACATGCAGCCGGGCGGCGGGCAACGCAGCGCACAGCTCCTGCGCGACGTCCAGCCGGTGCAGCGGGTCCAGCTCCTGGGCGAGCACCAGCGCGGGGGCGGTGACCGCGGCCAGCGCGGACCGGTCAGCGAGCGGGCGGTCATCGCGCAGGGGCAGCGGCGCCGGATGGTCGATGAGCGCGACCGCCCGGCGCCGCAGCAGCGAGGCGACGGCCCGGCGCCCCTGCACCTGAGCCGGCAGCTCGGACAGCAGCAGCGCTGCGACGGCGTCGACGTCCTGGTCGTCGATGGCCCTGCCCAGGCCCTGCAGGCGCAGGGTCGCGCCGTCGGCCCGGGCGGAGTCCAGCGCCGCCGGCAGGACGACGGCGAGCCGCTCGAAGCGGTCCGGCCCGCGACTCAGGGCCCGCAGGAGCGCCCCCCCGCCGAGCGACAGCCCGACGGCGCGGGTGGCGCCCACCGCGCCAGCGACGTGGAGCAGGTCGTCGGCGAGCAGGTCGTAGTCCCAGCCGCCGGGCAGCGGCCCGCTGCCGCCGTGACCGCGGAAGTCCAGGAGCACCCGGGTGCCCGACACACAGGCAGCGAGCGGTCGGGTCTCGGCGGCCGATCCACCCAGCCCGTGGGCGAAGACGGTCACCGGCGCGCCGGTGCCCAGGGTCTTCCACGCCACCGCACCGGTCCGGCCGTGTGCAGGGAGCCCGACAGCCGTCGCCGTCATCAGTGGCCCATACCGAGGCCACCGTCGACGGGGACGACGGCCCCGTTGACGTACGACGCGTCGTCACTGGCGAGGAAGGCGAGCACGGCGGCGACCTCATGCGCGAGGGCCGCGCGGCTCGCCGGTACCGCGGCGAGCACCTCGGCGCGCCGCGCCTCGGTCAGCGCCGCTGTCATGTCGGTGTCGACGAAGCCGGGCGCGACGACGTTGCTGGTGATCCCCCGGGCTCCGAGCTCCCGGGCGAGAGAGCGCGAGAACCCGACGAGCCCGGCCTTGCTCGCGGCGTACGCGGACTGGCCAGGCGCCCCCGACAGGCCGACGACTGAGGACAGGAACAATAGCCTGCCCCAGCGGGCGCGCAGCATCGAACGGGAGGCGTGCTTGGCGACTCGGAAGGCGCCCGTCAGGTTCGTGTCGAGCAGGCCGGTGAACACGTCCTCCGTGGTGCGCATCAGCAGCCCGTCGTCGGTCCGTCCCGCGTTCGCGACGAGCACCTCGACCGGCCCGTGCTCATCCTCGACCCGGCGGAAGGCGGCGTCGACCTGGGCCTGGTCGGTGACGTCGCACGCCACCGTGAGCAGCCCCGGCACCTCGCCGTCGCGGCTCGTGACGGCGACCCGGTGGCCGCGCTCGGACAGCAGCTCCGCGGTCGCCAGGCCGATGCCGCGGTTGCCGCCGGTGACCAGGACGCTGCGGGTCTTCACAGCGGCCCGTTCGGGCGCGTGCCCCGTCGCGAGGGGAGGGCCGCGAGCGCGGCGACGAGCGCCCGGCGGGTCTCGTGCGGCTGCACGATCCGGTCGACGGCCCCGCCCTCCAGCGCACGGGTCAGTCCGCCGGTCGTCGCCTCGTGGTCCGCGGCCAGGCGCAGGACGAGACGGGCCCGCGCGGCCGGGTCGGTCTCGGCTGCGAGCACACGGCGGTGCAGCACCTCGACTGCCGCCGCAGCGCCCATCACGTCGATCTGCGCTTCCGGCCAGGCCAGGACGACGTCGGCGCCCAGCCCCTTGCTGCCCATCGCGATGAACGCTCCGCCGTAGGCCTTGCGGAGCACGACGGTCAGTCGCGGAACGGAAGCGCCGGCGTAGGCGTGCAGGAGCTTCGCGCCTCGACGGAGCACTCCGAGGTCCTCCTGCGCAACCCCGGGCAGGTAGCCCGGGACGTCGACGAGGAACACCAGCGGCAGCCCCATGGCGTCGCACCACTGCACGAACCGGCCGGTCTTGTCGCCGGTCGCGGCGTCCAGGCAGCCAGCCAGGCGCTGCGGGTCGTTGGCCACCACCCCCACGCTGCGGCCGCCGAGGCGGCCGAGGGAGGTGACCGCACTGGTCGCCCAGCCCGCGTGCAGCTCCAGGTGGGAACCGGTGTCCAGCAGGGCCCGGACGACGGGCCGCACGTCGTAGCAGTGCCTGGGGTTCACCGGGACCAGGGGTCCGGGGTCGGGCCCGTCGACCGGGGTCCCGGGATCGACCCGGCCCTGGTCGCCGACCAGGCCGACGAGCCGCCGGGCCGTGTGGAGGGCCTCGTCGTCGGTGCGCGAGGTCAGGTGCGCCACGCCGGAGACCCGGCCGTGGGTGTCCGGCCCTCCGAGCCGCTCCATGTCGACGTCCTCGCCGGTGACCAGGCGCACGACGTCCGGGCCGGTGACGAAGACCCGGCCTTGCGGGCCCATCACGACCACGTCTGTGAGTGCCGGTCCGTACGCCGCCCCACCGGCCGCCGGGCCGAGCACGACGGAGACCTGCAGCACCTTCCCGCTCGCCCGGGTCTGCGCCACGAAGAGGCGGGCGACCCCGTCGAGTCCGCTGACACCCTCGCGCAGCCGCGAACCGCCGGAGTGCCAGATGCCGACCACGGGGACGCCCAGGGCGACCGCGCGGTCGGTGGCCGCCGCGATGGCTGCGGAGCTCTCGACCCCGAGGGCGCCGCCCTGCACCGTGGGGTCGGTGGCGAAGGCGACGACGGTCGTGCCGTGGACGCTCCCCTGTGCCGCGAGCACCCCGTCGACCTGCTCCAGCACCTCCCAGTCGTCCAGCAGGGCCGCGATCCTGGTGCGGCACAGGCTGTCCGGCGCCGGCGCTGTCGTGGTCACCGGACCAGCACCAGCGCGACGTCATGACCGCCGAAGCCGAAGGACGTGGACAGGGCTGCCGCGTGCACGAGCTCGCGCGGCACGACGCGGACGACGTCGAGGTCGACCTCGTCGTCGAGGTCCTCCAGGTTCCGGATCGCTGGTACGACGCCGTCGCGCAGGGCGAGCACGGTCGCGACCGCCTCGACCGCCCCGGCTGCGCCCAGCAGGTGGCCGGTGCAGGACTTCGTCGCGGTGATGGCGGGTCGTTGCCCGGCCAGGGCCAGGTGCAGAGCGCGCGCCTCGGCGAGGTCTCCGAGCGGGGTCGACGTGGCGTGGGCGTTCACGTGCCCGATGTCGGAGGGTGAGAGGTCGGCGTCGCGCAGGGCGAGGGTGATGCTGCGGGCCGCCCCTTCTCCGGTGGGGTCCGGGGCCGTGACGTGGTGCGCGTCGGAAGTTGTGCCCGCCCCGGCGAGCCAGGCGTGGACCCGTCCGCCGCGTGCGCGGGCGTGCTCGGCAGTCTCGAGGACGAGCATGCCGGCACCCTCGCCGAGCACGAAGCCGTCGCGCTTCTTGTCGTAGGGCCGCGACGCTGCCTCCGGCTCGTCGTGCCGGGTCGACAGCGCCCGCATCTGGGCGAACCCGGCAAGCGGGAGCGGGTGCACGCAGGCCTCGGAGCCGCCTGCGACGACGACGTCGACCCGGCCGTTGCGCAGCAGGTCCAGGGCCTGGGCGATGGCCTCGGCGCCTGACGCGCATGCGCTCACGGGCGTGTGCACGCCGCCGCGGGCGCCGAGCTCGAGTCCGACGGTCGCGGCCGGGCCGTTCGGCATCAGCATCGGGACGAGATGGGGTGAGACCCGTCGTGGACCGGACTCCCGCAGGACGTCGGCCTGCCCCAGGATCGTCAGTGCCCCGCCGATGCCGGAGCCGACGACGACGGCGAGGCGCTCGGGCTCGACCGCGGGGCTGCCTGCGTCGACCCACGCCTCGCGGGCCGCGACCAGTGCGAGCTGCTGGACGCGGTCCAAGGTGCGGGCCTCGACGCGGTCCAGGCGCCCGTCGAGGTCGACGGTTGCGGCGAGCCGGGCCGGCAGCTGCTCCCACGGCTCGCCCTGCAGCAGACGGACCCCGGACCGACCCGTCAGCAGCCCCTGCCGCAGGGACGCGACGTCGGGGCCCAGGGGGGTGAGGGCTCCGAGCCCCGTGACGGCGACCGCCGTCACGCAGGCACCGAGGAGCTGATCAGGGTGACCGCTTCCCCGACGGTGCGTAGCGTTTCAAGGGCCTCGTCGGGGATACGGACGGCGAAGCGCTCCTCGCACGCCACGACGACCTCGACCATTGTGAGGCTGTCGATGTTGAGGTCGTCGTCGAAGGCAGCTCCAGGCACGACCTTGTCGGCGGGCGTGCCGGCGACCTCGTGGAGGATCTCGGCGAGGCCGGTGAGGACGTCGTGGGACGTGGCTGTGGTCATGCGTGTCTCCTGGTCTTCGGTGGGTGGGGAGCTGTGGGTCTCAGGGGCAGCGGATGACCTGGCCGGCGGCGGTGAGCCCGGCACCGAAGCCCAGGAGCAGCACCGGGTCGCCGGTCGTGACCTCACCCAGCTCGACGAGCCGGGCCAGCGCGAGGGGGACGGACGCCGCGGAGGTGTTCCCGCTGTCGACGACGTCGCGGGCGACGACCACGTCGGGGCCGAGCCCCAGCGACGAGACGAGCGACTCGGTGATGCGCAGGTTGGCCTGGTGGGGCACGAAGGCTGCGAGGTCCGAGACCTGCAGACCTGCGCGCTGGCAGGCCTGGCGCGCCACCGACGGGAGCGCGGTCGTGGCCCAGCGGTAGATGGCCCGGCCCTCCATGGCGAGTCGCGGCGGGGTCCCGCTGATCTTCAGCAACTCGGCCTGCGCGCCGTCGTGCAGCCACACGACCGGACCGATGCCGTCGGGCCCTTCGCCGTCGACGGCCTGCAGCACCACCGCGCCGGCCCCGTCCCCGAACAGGAAGGCGGTTGCGCGGTCGTCGTGGTCGACCATGTCCAGCAGCCGCTCGGACGCGGTCACCAGGACGCTGCGGCTGCTCCCGGAGCGGATGCTGTCGGCCGCCATCGCGAGGGCATAGGTGAAGCCCGCGCACCCCGCGCCGATGTCGGACGCTCCGGCCGAGACGGCCCCGATGCGGGCGGCCACCGCGGGTGCCCCGCCGGGCAGCGGACCAGGCAGGCTGCACGTTGCGAGCAGCACCAGGTCCAGGTCGGCGGGGTCGACCCCCGCTGCGGCAAGCGCCTTCCCGCTTGCGGCCGCAGCCATCTGAACGACGCTCTCGTCCGGTCCGGCGACCCCCCGGCTGGTGATGCCGCTCCGGGCGCGGATCCACTCGTCGGTCGACCCGGTGCGCTCGCAGATCGCGCTGTTGTCGTCTCGCCGAGCCGGGCGGTGCGCCCCGACCCCGGTCATCGCCGCACGCATCACGCGACCACCACGGGCAGGTCCGCGGGCGTGCGGAGCAGGGTCACGGCCGCGTCCGGCAGACCGCGCCTCAGCAACGGGCCGAGCGTGCCCCCCGGGGCCAGCTCGACCACCTCGAGCACCCCCTGACGGCCGAGAGCCTCCAGGCACAGGTCGAAGCGGACCGGGCAGGTGAGCTGCCGGACCAGCCGGTCGAGCAGCTGCCCGCCGTCGGTCAGGACGGCGCCATCAGCATTCGCCACGACGCCGCACCCCGCCGTTCGGCGGGGCAAGCGCGCCACCAGCTCGCGGAACGGCTCGACGGCAGACGCCATGGCGCTGGTGTGAAAGGCGCCCGCGACGTCGAGCCGGCGCACGCGCACGCCGGCGGGGGGGTCGACGGTGAGTGCGGCCAGTTCGTCCACGGGGCCGCCGACGACCACCTGCCCGGCGACGTTGACGGTGGCGAGCTCGAGGCCGGCCCTGGCTGGGGCCTCGATCGTCCCGAGCAGGGCAGCCATGCCGGTAGGGCGCAGCGCGGCGGCCTCGGCCATCACCCGGCCCCGGCCCGCTGCCAGGACCACGGCCTCGGCGTCGGTGAGGACTCCGGCGAGGGCGAGCGCAGCCAGCTCACCGACGCTGTGGCCGCACACCAGCTCCGGCGTCCGGCCGGCCAGGAGCGCGCGGCCCGACAGCAGGGCGATGGTGACCAGCAGGGGTTGGGCGACGGACGTGTCTCTGAGCTCTTTGGCGTCGGCCCGGGTGCCGAGGTGAAGCAGGTCGAGGCCGGCCCGGTCGGACCAGGCTGCGACCTCATCGGCGGCGCCGGCCTGTTGCAGCCAGGGGAGCAGCATGCCAGGGGTCTGCGACCCCTGTCCGGGGGCGAGAAGTGCGAGCACCCGCCGAGGATGTCGCGCGACCCGCCACCGGTCGCTCCCGGTACGGACCGAGTGCCGAGGCCTTTCTTGGAGGAAACCTACAAGCGCTGGGCCCGGGCGAGCACGAGTGCCAGCCGCACGACCTGCGCCCCGCGGGGCCCGGACACGTCGTGGCCGAGGAGCTCCGAGGCCTTGCGGAGCCGGTACCGGACGGTGTTCGCGTGCACGAACATCACGCGGGCGGTCGCCTCGATCGAGCCCCCGGTGTCCAGATATGCCGACGCGGTCAGGAGCAAGTCACCGCCCGCTGCCGCGAGCGGGGCGTGCACCTCCTCCAGCAGGCGCGTCCGGGCACCGGGGTCACCGAGCACCGCTCTCTCGGCGAGCAGGTCACGCGACCAGACGGGTCGGGGGGCAGCGGGCCACGAGGCGACCGCCTGGAGACCGGCCAGTGCGTCGGCCACGCAGGAGGCCGCCCCGAGCAGGTCTGCGACGGCGGGCCCCACGACAACCGGGCCGTCGGGTAGGGCTGCGGCGAGCTGCCGCACCGCGGTGTCCACCGAGCCCGCCCCTCCGACGACCACCAGCAGCCCGCCGCCCACCTCGCCGGTGAGCACCGACAGGCCGCCGTGCCGGGCATGCGCGCGCAAGTCGGCGAGGCGCCGCTCGACCGCTCCGCCGGGAGCAGAGCAAGCAAGGGCGGTCACCCACTCCGGGCGCCCCCAGCCGAGGGAGCCCGCACGCGACAGGGTGAGGTCCGCAACCCGGTCCTGCACGAGGGCCTCCACGACACCGGCCTCCACGCGGGCGTCCCAGGCGCCCCGGGCCTCTGCCGCGGCGGCGTAGACCTCAGCTGCCGCGAAACCGATCTCACGGCTGTAGCGCAGCACCGCCTCACGGAGCTCCTGCTCCTCATCCGGCGGCGCGAGTCGCGGGACCTCCGCCTCCAAGACCCCCACGACGACCCGGATGAGCTGCACCGTCTGCTTCAGGCTGACAGCTCGGGCCAGCTCGCGCGGGGCGACGTTGAAGACGTCCAAGCTCAAGCCCGGCGGGCGGTCCTTCGCACCGAGCCAGGCCACGAACGAGCCGATGCCGGCGTGCACGACCAGCCCGACGTCCGCCCGCTGCGCGGCGGGCAGGGCGGTGAACCACGGCAGGGCCTCCATACCCCGCACCGCCTGTCCAGCCAGTCGGGAGGACGCGCGCCGGACACGGGCGGCGCTCACCTAGCCCGGCTCCGCCCCCGGAGCCGAGCGGCGCCACCGGCGCCCGCCTTCCGGGAACCGCAGACGACGGACCCGCTGGCGGCGGTCGAGACGCCACCGTCGAGCGGAAACGAGTGAGGCAGGGCCTCGGCGGCGACGGTCGGCTTCGCGTGTCGCGGGGTAGCGGGGTGCCGGGCGGAGGTGGGCACCAGGCAGACTCCCTGCGTGAGCGGTTGAGGCGGCGGAGCTGGACCCGCGCGACGGCGCCGGTCACCAGTATCGCGGGAGGTCCGAGCAGCTGCAGCCTCCGTAACACCATCACCCGACCGCGGTGATCTCCAGGGCGGCGCGACTTCATCAAGTACAGGACGGGGAGAAGCCGGCGCACGGGCAACACACGCACGCCCCGATCCATCCAGCCTCGCCGCGCAAGCTGATCAGCAGCCGGAGCGGCCTGTTCGGCGCGGTGTTCGACGAGATCGTCGCCCGCAGGGTCGACGCCGTCGCGATGGACGCCGACGAGCTCCCCCGGGTACGCGGCGCGGTTGTACGACCAGCACCTGGCCACGGCTGCCCCGCGCGTGGGCAGCTGGGACTGGCTCGAACGGGACGGAGCGGGCGCCAGGTCCGACGTGGTGGTGCAGGCCCTGCGCGACAAGCGGTCCGCTGTCGCCGACGCCCAGCGCCGCGGGGCCCTGCGCGCCGACCCCCCGCGGAGACGCTGCTGACCATGGTGCTGGCCCTGAGCCGGACCGGCGTCTGGTACCCGCTTGCCAGCGACCCGTCGCCCACCGCGCGGCCATCACGCAGTGCGTCGCCAGGCTGCTCTGCCCGACCTGCGGTGACATGTGGCGTGCAGACGTACGTCAGGGAGGGCGAGGTACTTAGCCGCGGGGGCCGGCCGACCTTGGCCAGGCGGTGAAACGCTGGTGAACCCGGCCGAAGGTGCGCTGCTGGCGGTGACCGCTCGTGCGGCGCGCGGGCATGCCTCGTCGGCCGCCGCGATGCGCTACCAGCACGCCGCAGACGACCGTGACCGCGAGCTCGCCTCTCGGCTCGAGGCCGTCGCCGAGGGGCACACGCGATCCGTACGGGCACGCGGCGGGCACGCGGAGGTCATTGCGCACCCGGCAAGTTTCGCCTGAGGCGGCATAAGCGCAGGTCAGACGTGGTGGGCAGGGGCGGGATCGAACCGCCGACCTTCCGCTTTTCAGGCGGACGCTCGTACCGGCTGAGCTACCTGCCCGCACGGCGACGCCCGAGGGCAGCCGATGCGTGAGGCCGCCTCTCGGCGGCCCGCGGTCCCGACGGGATTCGAACCCGCGGCCTCCTCCTTGACAGGGAGGCGAGCACTCCAGACTGCTCCACGGGACCTCGTGTCATGCGGGTGGTGCGTCGTGCAGACGGTGCGGTGTTGCTGACTCAGCTGATCGTGCCCCCGACGGGATTCGAACCCGCGTCGCCGGCTTGAAAGGCCAGTGTCCTGGGCCACTAGACGACGGGGACGCCCGAGTGCGTCGGAGCGTGGCACAGCCTACTCGACCCGGCCCTGCCCTGAGCCGACCGCCGCCGACCGTGGCCGTAGCGAACGCGTACAGCACGAACGCGTTCGTGCTACCGTGGTCACATGGTCGACGAGGCACGGGTGAGCCGACGCGAGCGTCCGGCGAAGCCGGCGCTCACCCGAGCGGGCATCGTCGCGACCGCGGTACGGGTGCTCCGGTCGGAAGGCCTGGACGCGGTGACCATGCGGCGGCTGGCCCAGGAGCTCGACACCGGCGCCGCGTCGCTGTACGTCTACCTGCGCAGCTCCGCCGAGCTGCACGCCGCTGTTCTCGACGAGCTCCTGGGCACGGTCGAGGTGCACCCGACGGACGTCCCTGTGGCAGCGGACGGCTGGCGTGACCAGCTCGTCCGGGTGCTCGACTCCTACACCGAGGTCCTCTTCGCGCACCCAGGGCTGGCCCAGTCGGCGTTGGTCAGCAGACCCTCCGGCCCGCACTACCTCGACCTCGTCGAGGCACTGCTCGTGCTGCTCGCGGCGGGCGGGGTACCCGACGACCAGGCGGCCTGGGGGGTCGACCTGCTGCTGCAGACCGCGACCGCGACCGCGGCGGAGCACAGCGTGCGAGAACGCGCGCTCGACGCCGGTGACGAGGAGGCCGCCCTTGCGGCCGCCCTCCGTGACGTGTCGCCCGCCAGTCACCCGCGGCTGGCCGCGCTCGCGGGCGAGCTGCGCTCCGGGGAGGGCCGCGACCGCTTGGCCTGGGGCTTCCACGCCCTCATCGACGGGATCCTGCGCACCCCTCGCCCTCGACGGGACGGCTGAGCCATGACCACCACCGCCGACGCGGCAGCGACCGTCACCACCGCACCGCCGGCAGGGCCCGCCTCCGGCCGGCTGCCCACCCGGCTCCGCCTGATCCTGGCCGTGGTCCTCCTCGCCGACGTCCTGGACCTGATGGACGCCACGATCACCAACATCGCGGCGCCCACGATCGTCCGGGAGATCGGCGGCGGTCAGTCACTGATCAAGTGGCTGGGTGCGAGCTACGCGCTGGCGATGGGCGTCCTGCTCGTGGTCGGGGGGCGACTCGGCGACCGGTACGGCAAGCGGCGGCTCTTCCTGGTGGGCATCGCCGGCTTCGTCCTCGCCTCGGCGTGGTGCGGGGTGTCCGTGGACCCGACCATGCTGATCTCCGGCCGGCTGGTGCAGGGTGGCTTCGGTGCGTTGCTCATCCCGCAAGGGATCAGCATCCTGCTGGCGACCTTCACGCGGCAGCAGCTGCCACGGGCGGTCAGCGCCTTCGGTCCTGTGCTGGGCGGCTCGGCCGTCCTCGGCCCGATCGTCGCCGGCTTCGTCATCGACGCGGACATCGCCGGGCTGGGCTGGCGGCCGATCTTCCTCATCAACATCCTGCTGGGCGCGGCCGGGTTCCTCGCGGCGGTGCGGCTGCTGCCCCACGACGGGCCGACGAGCGACGTCGTTATCGACGGTCTCGGCGCGGGACTGCTCGGTGCGAGCATGTTCGGGATGATCTTCGGCCTGATCCAGGGCTCGACCACCGGGTGGACCGCTGGCCCCGTCCTCAGCGTGGTCCTCGGTGTCGCGGCCTTCGGCGCCTTCTGCGTCCGGCAGCGCCTCGCCGCCGAGCCGCTGATCCTGCCGTCGCTGCTGGCGAACCGGGGCTTCACCTCCGGGTTGCTGCTCGGTCTGGCCTTCTTCGCCGCCGTCAACGGGCTGGCCTACGTCGTGTCGCTGTTCTTCCAGACGGCGCTGGGCCTCTCGCCCTCCCGGGCGGCGCTCGGGCTCGCGCCCCTCGCCGTTGGCATCATCGCCGCGGCCTTCATGGCCAGGCCGCTGATCAGCCGGCTCGGGCGGCGGCTCGTCGTCATCGGCCTGAGCATCACCCTCGCCGGCGCGGTCGCGCTCTGGGTGACCGTCCTGCTCGGCGGTACGGGGATCAGCACGTGGGTCGTCGCGCCAGCGCTGTTGGTGCTCGGCGCCGGGATGGGGGTGTGCTTCAGCAGCATCTACGACGTCGCGGTCGGCGACGTGGCCCCCGCCGAGGCCGGCAGCGCCAGCGGCGCGCTCAGCGGTGTGCAGCAGCTGGCCGCAGCGGTCGGCTCGGCGGTGGTCACTACGATCTACTTCGGCCAGGTGACCCACCACGGCGCCGGCCATGCCATGACCGTCAGCGTCGCGGTCGTGGGGGCGATCGCCGCGCTCTGCCTCGGCCTGGTGTGGCTGCTGCCCGAGAAGGCTGTGCCCGAGCAGCACTGAGCCGATCCCTCGGGCGGGTCAGGACCCCGTGGCGCCCGCGGGCGCGGCTGAAGGCCCGGCTGAAGGCGTAGACGGAGGAGTACCCGACCGCGTGGGCGACAGCCTCCACCGTGTCGTCGGTGTCCCGGAGCCGCAGCGCGGCGAGGTCCATCCGCCACCGGGTCAGGTGGCTGCCCGGCGTCTCGCCGGCGACGGCGAGGAAGCGCCGCGACAGCGTGGCGCGCGACACCGACATCTCGGCCGCGAGCGACTCGGTCGTCCACGCCCGGCTGGGCGCCTCGTGCAGCCGGCTGAGCCGGCGCCAACCGCGGCATGGGCCGCCACTTCGCGCGCCAGCTGGTCGAGCGCGGCGCCAGCACGGTCTACGCGACCGCTCGGACCCCGCGCTGGTCGACCTGCCCGGTGTCGAGGTGCTGCAGCTCGACAGCACCGACCCGGCGTCGGTGGCCGCGGCGGCCGCCGTCGCCGCCGACGTCTCGACCTCGTCAAACAACGCCGGCATCGAGATCACCACCAACCTCATCACCGGCGAACTCGCCGACGTCCGCCGGGAGATGGAGACCCACTACTTCGGGACGCTCAACGTCGTACGCGCCTTCGCGCCCGTCCTCGCGGCCAACGGCGGTGGGGCCATCCCCAACGTGCTGTCGGCGGTGTCATGGGCCAAGGCCGCCGCGGCGGGCGTCACGGTCACGCTCGAGGCGACGGCCCGGCGTCCCCCACGTGTTCGTCGCCATGGTCGGCCTCCTCGAAGAGGCAAGCCTCGCGCTCGACAACGGCGGCCGGTTCCTGCGCACGCACCTCACCCTCGCGTCCCACTGAGACCCGAGCGGTTCGGCGTGGCGCCGAGCGGATCCAACGTCTTGGACGGCGCGTAGGCCCCGGAGACCGGTCCGACGAACGACCCGGGGGTGGTCTGCAAGCGTCAGCGACCCGACGCTGCTCGACACCACGACGACGCGGGGGTGCGCCGACTCCCGCAGCAGCAACAGGCAGGCGTTGGTGACCCGCAGGACGCCGACGACGTTCGTGTCGACGACCCGCAGAACCGCGGCCGGGCTGATCGCGGTCGGGTTCTGCGGCATCCCGCCGGTGATGCCCGCGTTGTTCACCAGCACGTCCAGACCACCATGCGTGGTGAGCAGCTGCGCCGACGCGGCCAGGCTCGCGTCGTCTGTCACGTCCAGGGGTACGCCGAACGCGTCCACGCCGGCGGCCTTGAGCTTCGCGACCGCGTCCTCGCGTCGGGCGTCGTCGCGGGCACCGACCCCGACGCTCCAGCCGAGAGCTCCCAGCTCCTCGGCGATCGCTAGCCGACGCCCTCGTTGCCGCCTGTGATGAGTGCCGTCGTCATACGTTCCATCTTGCGCCAGTCTTGGGCGCAGGTCCAGGGCCGTCGTGGTCTTCGTGCTCGGGTCTGGCTGCCGCGCTTCGGCCGTGCTCCGTACACCGTGCTCTAGTTCTGGAGTAGACTCTAAGGATGTCGGACGTCGGAACTGGACTGCGGGCCCGTCAGCGCGAGGCACGGTGGTCGGCGATCCTGGACGCGACCGCTGCGCTGCTGCGGGAGCGGCCGCTGGACGCTGTGACCGTCCAGGACATCGCCGGCCTGGCACAGGTGTCGCCGGCAACCGTCTTCAACCTGGTCGGCACCCGGGACGTGCTCTTGCTGGCGCTCGCTGACCGCGTGCTGGACGTCGTGGTGGGTGATGCCCTGGCCGTCTACGCCTCCGAGCCTGACCCGGCGGACGCGCTGCGGCGGGTCGTCGACGGGGCGGTCGCCCGGCTGACCGCGGACAGTGCCGTCTACCGTCAGGTGGTCGGAGCTGTCGGCCACCTGGCCGCCCGCGGTACCAGGGTCGCCTCCGATCCGGCTGGCGCGTTCCTGGCAGGCCTGCGGGGCGCGCAGCGCGCCGGCCTCGTGGACACCCGCACACCGGCCGACGTTCTCGCCCGGCAGGTCTACCTGGGGTTCCTCGGTGCGATGTTCGCCTGGTCCGGTGGGGGCCTGACCGACGCCGGGTTCCTGGCGGCTGCCCGCAACACTCTGGGCGTCGTCCTGGTCGCAGCGGCCACGCCGGCCCACCGGGACCGGTTCGCCGCGCAGCTGGCAACCTGGGAGGCGGAGCTGGCAGCGGCTGGCTGGAAGCCCCGCGAGGCTGACGGGAGCATGGAGGCCGACAGCGGCCAGGACCGGATGGTCTCCCGATGACGGTCGTGCCGGTCCCGACGCTCGAGCAGTGGTGGGCCCAGGGTCATCATCTGCCGGTGCGGGGGCGGGACGGCGCCACGTACGAGGTGTTCGTCCATGACAGCGGCGGGCACGTCGTCCCGGAGGCCGCGCTCACCCCGGTCGCGCTGGTCCACGGCTACCCCGGCTCGTCGCACGACTGGGCCGCGGTCGTGGGCCTGCTGAGCGAGCACCGTCGCGTCGTAGCGACCGACCTGCTGGGCTTCGGTGCCTCGGACAAGCCCCGCTCGCACGCCTGGTCCATCCACGAGCAGGCCGACCTCGTGGAGCAGGTGTGGGCAGCGCTCGGGCTGGAGCGTGTCCACGTCGTCGCGCACGACTACGGGACGATCGTCGCCCAGGAGCTGCTCGCGCGGCGGTCACGGGCGGTGGCCGGGGTCGTGCTCCTCAACGGCGCCGTCTACCCCCACCTGCACCAGCCGACACCGGTCCAGCAGGCCCTGATGGCCGACGGCGGAGCAGACCTCCCGGCCCAGATCACTGCCGAGATGTTCTCTGCGGGCCTCGCGGCGACGTTCGGCACCGCCCATCCCATGACCCCGTGCAGGGGGCTGACATGTGGGCCGGCCTGACCCGAGCGGGCGGCAACCTGCTGATGGCGGACCTACTGCACTACGTGGCGGACCGCCGGACCCACGGCCAACGGTGGGTCGACGCACTGGAGACCACCGACCTGCCGGTGAGCGCCGTCTGGGGCCCGCAGGACCCGGTGAGCGGTGCGCACGTGCTGGCGCACCTGCGCAACCGGCTTCCCCGTGTGCCCATCACCGAGCTCGACGCTGTAGGCCACTGGCCCCTCCTGGAGGCCCCGCGCCGTCGCAGCGCACATCGAGGCCGCAGCCCGAGATCTCTGAAGAGGCAGCGGATGTCGGCCTCCTGGCGACGGTGGTCACCATCGTGCGGCCGTACCGCCACCGGGAGCTCGGCCAACGTGAGGCCGCGGCAACGCGATGCCGGTGCGCCCCTCAGCGGACCCCCGGCAGGAGCACCAGCTTGCCGCCGGGCTGCCCACCGCGGCTGACGTCGAGAGCGGTCCGCCAGTCTTCGAGGGGAGGGGTGCGGGCGCTCGGGACCGTGAACGTGCTGTCGGCGGCGCGCTGCGCGAGCTCCCAGGACGGCGTAGCGCAGTACCTGCTGCTCGCCGGACGTCGTCCGGACCCCGAGCTCGGCCGCTCACGCAGAATCGCTGCTGGTCACACGCGGCGCGGGTCACCGCCCGCGAGGCGGACGAGGCCAGGGAGCGCGGCACTGGGCGGGGCGTGTCGAGAACGATGTCGACGGGGTCATCACGTGAGATGGTGAAGGCCGCGTCGTCGATCGCGACGGCAAGTGCGGCGGGGATGCCGGCTTGTACTGGTGTCAGCCCGCGGTCGATGAAGCCGGTCGTGGCCGAACGGGCCAAGGTGGCCCACTGTTGGGCCTCTCGTTCTTGTGGTCCGGTGTCGGACTTGACGTGGATCGGGGTCAGCCCGGCCGGTGCCAGGGCGAAGACCCGGGCGACGACCTCGGGCAGCTCGTCTTCGCCAGCGAACAGGACCTCGCGGTCGTCGGTGTGGTGCCGGAAGAAGGTGCGGGTCGTCAGACCGCGCGGGCGGTGATCTGCGGAACGGTCGCATCGACGAACCCACGTTCGGCGATGAGCTCCATCGCCCCCCGCGCAGCCGCTGTGCCGCATCCGGTGCCCACCCCGCCATGAGCGCCGAATCTACCGGTTGACAGCACGACGTGTCATCACTACGGTCTTGACGACACGACATGTCATCGCTAGCCCTGACCAGATCGACGGAGGAATGGTCAACGATGATCACTGTTACCGGCCCCACGGGCGGCATAGGACGCCACGTCCTGCCCGCCTTGCTCGAGCACGATGAGCCTGTGCGCGTGGTCGCCCGCAACCCCGGGGCTCTGCCCGCCCACGTGCGCGAGCGGGTGGAGGTCGTCGTTGGCTCACACGCCGACCCCACTGTCATCGACCGTGCTCTGGACGGCGCACGGGCCCTGTTCTGGCTGGTGGCCGGTGACTTGAGCGCCCCGAGCCCGTACGACTGCTACGTCGGCTTCTCCATCCCGGCCGCTGCCGCCATCGTCCGCCGCGACGTCGCCCACGTTGTCACGGTGTCCGCGCTCGGGCGCGGTACGCAGCGCTACACCGGCTACGTCTCCGCCTCGCTGGCCATGGACGACCTGCTGCGTAGCACTGGCGCCCACCTTCGCGCGCTGGCGGCTCCCTCCCTGATGGACAACTTCCTGCGGGAGGTTGCGTCGCTGCGCGAAGGCGTGGTGCGCGGCGTAGCCCCAGCGGACCTCAGCGCCCCGATGGTCGCCCGTCGCGACATCGCCGCCGTTGCCGCGCACCTGCTGCTCGATCAGACCTGGACCGGCCAGGACGACCTGCCCGTGCTGGGCCCGGAGAACCTCTCCTACGACTACGTGACCCTGATCCTGACCGAGGTGCTCGGCCGCCCGGTCCGATACGAGCGCACCGGTCTCGACGAGACCGAGCAGGCCATGCTCGGCTACGGCGCATCCCCGGGCATGGCGCACGCGATCATCGAGATGGCCCGGGCGAAGACGCAGGGCCTCGACGATGTCGATACCCCCGACCGTGCCACGGTGACGCCGACCACGTTGCGCCAGTGGAGCCAGGAGGAGCTCAAGCCCGCTGTCGACGCGGGTACTACCGGGGCTTGAACCAGGAGGCCCCCGGGACCGTCGTCCCGTCCGGTCCCACCGGTACGTTCGGGGCTGCCTAACGGCCCCCGAACGGCCACCAGGCGCAGCGGCCCACCGACTGGTCGGGTTCTACAGAACTGCGGGAAGATGCCCGGGGCCGCTAGCTCAACTGGCAGAGCATCGGACTTTTAATCCGTTGGTTCAGGGTTCGAGCCCCTGGCGGCCCACCCTCCTCACCGGCGATCGAGCCATCGCGGGACGGCGGCGTAAGCCCTCTGTCGTCGCAGATAGCCACCGTCGGCACATGTCGACCATCATCCCGCAGCGCCTGCTGCGCAACGACAACGCCAGGGTGGTCGAGGCCGTGACGGCGTGGGAGACCTTTGTCATCGCCCGCAACGGCGAACCGGTCGCCGAGCTCCGAGTCGGACGACAGACCTGCATCACGCGTGACGCGGTGGCCGCCCTGGCCGGCGCCCACATCCGCATCGACCGAGAGCGGTTCCGGTCCGACGTCGATGCCGTGATCGACCCGACACTCTGAGGTGTCGGGCCGGGTTGCTCGACACGTTGGTCGTCATCGACTGGCACGACCCCGATGTGGTGCGCGCCTCCCCGTCAAAATGAGCTACGGACTCGTGGTCGCCGCCGTCGTCCAAGCGGGACGCAGGCCGCGCGGCCGCGGCGCGGACCTGCTCATCGCGGCGACGGCGCACGCCAACGGTCTCGCGCCCTACACCCGCGATGCTGCCGCCTTCGTCACCATGGAAGAGCTCATCCGCTCATCGACAGCTGAGGTGGGGCGAGGTCAAGCGTCGTGCCCCGAGCGGACCACCGCACGGACGGCCGCGCGGTTTGCCGCCGCGACGCTCAGCCGCGGGCGGCCGCCACCACGGGGGCGGCCCGGATCTCCAGGGCCGGATCGCCGTCGACCGGCCCGCGGAAGAGCGCCGAGTCCTTGATGAAGTGCTGTTGCAGGCGCCACGGTGCCCGATCGCCCTGCAGGGGCAGCGAGCTGCGCGAGCGCTCGAAGTAGCCCGAGGTCATGTCGATGAAGGGCGACGTGGCCATCGGCTCGGCCGGCAGCCGGGGGGTCACGATCGCCTGCCCCTGCTCCTTCATCGACCGGAGCAGCCGCCCGACGAAGGATGACACGAGGTCGACCTTGAGCGTCCAGGATGCGTTGGTGTAACCGAGGGCGAAGGCGAGGTTGGGCACCCCGTCCAGCATCATCGCCTTGTACGCCACCCGCTCGGAGATCGTCACCGCCTCCCCGTCGACGTGCAGCTCGATGCCGCCGAGGGGGAGCAGGTTGAGCCCGGTCGCGGTGATGACCACGTCGGCCGGCAGCTCCACGCCCGAGCGCAGCCGCAAGCCCGTCGCGGTGAAGGCCTCGACGTGGTCGGTGACGACGTCGGCCTTGCCGGAGCGGATCGCGGCGAAGAAGTCTCCCTCGGGCACCAGGCACATCCGCTGGTCCCACGGGTCGTAGGTCGGGGTGAAGTGGGTGTCGACGTCGAAGCCAGCCGGCAGCCGCTTGACCGCCATCCGCCGCAGCAGGGCGCGCACCCTGGCCGGGCGCTTGCGGCTCAGCCCGTAGGTGATCGTCGCCAGCCGCACGTTCTTCCACCGGATCGCCGAGTAGGCCCGCTTGGCCGGCAGCACCTTGCGCAGCAGGTCGGCGATCGGGTCGGCGGAGGGGAAGGGCATGATGTAGGACGGGGAGCGCTGCAGCATCGTCACCTGGGCCGCGTCCTCGACGAGCGCCGGGATCAGCGTCACCGCGGTCGCGCCGCTGCCGATGACCACCACCCGCTGGCCCGTGATGTCGAGCCCCTCCGGCCAGTGCTGCGGGTGCACGACCTGACCGGTGAAGTCCGCACGGCCGGGCCAGGTCGGGGTGTAGCCCTCGTCGTAGGAGTAGTAGCCAGAGCACAGGTAGAGGAAGCCGCAGGTACGGGTCGTGCGCTCCCCCGACGGGGGGTGCTCGACCGTCACCGTCCAGCGAGCCTGCTCGGTGGACCAGTCGGCCTTGACCACGCGCGCGTCGTAGCTGATGTGGCGGTCCACGTCGTAGGCCTTCGCGGTCTCCCTGATGTAGCGCAGGATCGCGTCGCCACCGGCGATCGACTCGGCGTCGGTCCACGGGCGGAAGGAGTAGCCCAGGGTGAACATGTCGGAGTCCGAGCGGATGCCGGGGTAGCGGAAGAGGTCCCACGTGCCGCCGCTGGTCGGGCGCGCCTCGAGGAGGGCGTAGGTCGTGCCGGGCGCGTCGGTCTGCAGGTGGCAGGCGGCGCCGATGCCGGACAGGCCCGCGCCGACGATGAGGACGTCGACGTGCTCGGTGCCGGTCAGGTCGGCGGGGCGGTCGATCGTGGTGGTCACGGTGCTCCTGTCGGTCGGGGCGAACCTCAGCGCTTGGCCATCTGCTTCATCGTCGCGGCGGTCACGGCCCGGCCCGCGCGGGGGAGGTACCGCTTGAGGAACCAGCCGGGGACGACCTGGTACCGCGGCGTCGGCACGATGATGCGCCCGCGGGTGACCGCGTCGAGGGCCTGGCGGGCGACGACGTCGGGGGAGGTCCCGCGCTTCGCGTACAGCTCCGTCGTCGCGTCCTGCCGGTCCGCCCACTCACCGCGCATGGTCGACGTCTTGACGATCGCGGTGTTGATGATGCCGGGGCACAGCACCGAGATGCCGACGTTGGTCCCGGCCAGCTCGCCCTGCAGCGCCTCGCTGAGCCCGACCACGGCGGCCTTGCTGGCGGAGTACGGCGCCATGCCGGGGTTGGGCACCAGACCGGCCATCGACGCCGTGTTGACGATGTGCGCCGGCCGGTCCTGGGCCAGCAGCCGCGGCAGGAAGGCGTGCAGCCCGTGGACGACACCCATGACGTTGACGTCGAGGAGGCGCCGCCAGTCCTGCAGTGTCGCGTCGGTCACCGCGCCGGCGTGGCCGATCCCCGCGTTGTTGAAGAGCAGGTCGACCGGCCCGGCCGCGAAGACCTCGTCCGCGAGACGGGCCACGGCGTCCGGGTCCGTGACGTCGAGCGGGTGCGCGACGGCCGTGCCCCCCGCGGCTGTGACCGCGGCGGCGACCGCCTCGGCGCTCGCGCCGTCGAGGTCGGCGACGTGCACGGCCGCTCCCCGCCGACCCAGCAGCAGCGCGATCGAGCGGCCGATCCCCGAGCCCGCCCCGGTGACGACGGCGGTCTTGCCGGTCAGGTCGGTCGTGTCGATGCCGGGCATGTGACCTACCTCTCCGTGCCGGGGTGGGTGTGCAACAGTAGCGCGAGACGTAACACACCGCAGACCGCGCACATCGCCCCCTCCAGGAGACCCCGTGACGACGCTCGTCAGCCCCCCCGCCACCAGCACCGCCGACGCTGACGGCCCGGCGATCGCCGAGCTGCACCGACTGCATGCCGCGCAGCGGGCGGCGTACCTCGCTGACCCGTACCCCTCGGCCGAGGAGCGCAAGGGGCACCTGATGGCGCTGGCCGGCATGGTCGTGGGCCACCGCGACGAGATCAGGGCGGCCATGAGCGCCGACTTCGCCGCCCACCCGGGGCTCTTCACCGACCTGGTCGAGGTGCTCGGGGTGGCCGGGCGCGCCGCCTACGCCGCCGAGCAGGTCGACGCGTGGATGGCAGAGGACGAGCGGGCGGCCGACCCGGCCTTCTACGGCACCGCGCGGGCCGGCGTGCGCTACCAGCCCAAGGGTGTCATCGGCAACATCGTCCCGTGGAACTTCCCCTTCGACCTGTCGGTCGGGCCGCTGGTGGAGATGCTCGCCGCCGGCAACCGCGTGATCATCAAGCCGTCGGACTACACGCCGGCGTGCGCGGACCTGCTGCAGCGGATGATCAGCGAGACCTTCCCCGAGGACCGGGTCGCGGTGGCGGTCGGCGGCCTGACGCTGGCCAAGGAGTTCCCCACCCTGCGCTGGGACCACCTGCTCTACACCGGCAGCCCCGCGATCGGCCGCGAGGTCGCCCGGGCTGCCGCGGAGAACCTCGTACCGGTGACCCTGGAGCTGGGCGGCAAGTGCCCGGCGATCCTGGCCGCCGACAGCGTCGACGCCGAGAGCGTGCGCGGCGTGGTGGGCACCAAGCTCATCAAAAACGGCCAGATGTGCATCTCGGTCGACTACGCGCTGGTGCCGCGCGCGCAGGTCGAGGACTTCGTGACCTACGCCGAGGCCTACCTCGACGGCGAGCTGCCTGGTTACGCCTCGTCGGCCGACTGCACCGGCATCATCACCGAGCGGCACCTGGAGCGGATCCTGGCCATGGTCGAGGAGGCCAGGCAGGCGGGCGCGCGGGTCGTCTCCCTCGGCGGCGACGGTGACCCGGCGACCCGACGGCTGCCGCTGACGCTGGTCATCGACCCGTCGGCGGACCTGCGGATCATGCAGGAGGAGATCTTCGGGCCGATCCTGCCGGTGGTCCCGTACGACGACCTCGACGAGGCGCTCAGCACGCTCAACGCCGGGGAGCGGCCGCTCGGCCTCTACGTCTTCAGCCAGGACCCCGGGACGGTCGAGCACGTGCTCGCGCAGACCTCATCGGGCGGCGCGTGCGTCAACGTCTGCGCGGTGCAGGGTGCGCTGCCCTCGTTGGGCTTCGGCGGCGTGGGCCAGAGCGGCAGCGGCCGGCACCACGGCATCGAGGGCTTCCGTGAGTTCTCCAACCCGCGCGGCGTCGTCGTCCGCGGGACCGGCGACATGATCGACGCCTTTTTGCCGCCCTACGGTCCGGCCGCACAGGCGATCGTGGACAGCGTGCTCGCCGGGGCGGCGGCCCCCGCGGACGCAGCTCCCGGCAGCGTCTGAGGCGTGGCCGCGGAGCGCTCCCCGGCGCCCGGCGGCCCGCGCACCGCCGAGCCCGTCGCGCCGCTGGCCGACCGGGCGGCGCGGGCGGCCGCGGCGTGGGTGGACGCCGGCCGCCGCCTGGAGATGCAGGGGCTGGCCGACGAGCTCGGGGTCTCGCGGGTGACGCTCTTCCGGCAGGTGGGCAGCCGTGAGGAGCTGCTCAGCCGGGCCTTGTGGCAGCTGACGCAGGCCACCCTGGCGGCCGCCGAGCGCCGGTGGGAGGCGCAGCGGCCGGCACGTGAGCTGCGCTCGGTGGGCACCGGGCGTCTGGTCAACGCCTTCGTCTCGCAGTCCGCCGGTTTGCGCCGGCTCCTCGACGACGAGCCCGCGCTGGCGATCCGGGTGCTCACGGACCCGCGCGGGCGGGTGCAGACCGGCATCGTCGCCTTCACGGAGGCGCTGCTGCGGCGCGACATCGACGAGCTGGGTCTCGTACCCGTCATCGAGCCGGGGGCGTTGGCCTACGCGCTGGTGCGCCTGGGCGAGTCCTTCCTCTACGCCGACGTGCTCGCGGCCCGGTCGCCCGACCTCGCCATGGCTGACCGGCTGCAGCAGGCGCTCATCCAGGGCGCCGGCTTCTGAGCGGGCGCCTCGGGTGCCGCGTCAGGTGCTGCTGAGCAACCGCCGCAGCGTGTCGAGCACCGTGGCGCGGGCCTCGACGCGGCTCAGCCCGAGCTCGTCCAGCAGCGAGGCCCACGACGGCCAGCAGCTGACCATGTGCAGCGAGCTCAGCAGCTGCGACCGGCCGGCGGCCGGCAGGCGGTCGAGCTCGGGGGCGAAGACCAGCGCCAGCTCGGCGAGGCTCGCGTCCACGAGCATCTGCCGGTGGGCGGTGAGGGCCGGCGAGCTCGGGTGGCGCCCCTGCGCGCCCCTGGCGTACGGGTCGAGGATCTCCAGCACCCGCACCCGCCGGCGGACGTAGAGCTCCAGCCGCCGCTCGAGCCCCGCGTCCGCTGGCACGTCGTCCGCGGTCAGGTGGTAGGGCGCGATCCGCGCCCAGACCTCGACGCCCGCCTCGGCGCGTAGCGCCTCGAGGTCGCTGAACTGGTTGTAGACGGTGCGGATCCCGACGCCCGCAAGCTCGGCGACCTGCTGCGCGCGCGGCGAACCGTGCCCAGCGCTCAACAGGTCCGTGTAGGCCTGCACGATCGCCCGCCGGGTGCGGGCGCCACGCAGGAGGCGGCCGTCCTGCTGGTCGCCGACGGCCGCCGGCCCCGCGGCCGCGGCGGTCGCGCTGATCGTCACCCCCGTCAGCCTAGGCGGTCGGGACATTGCGGCAGTTTCCTTGCCAAAACACCCCTCGCGTGCGTACGGTGACCCGCCGAGTGAGCCGCATCACAGGCTCTGCACCCCCTGGGAGACCCTCTTGCTGTTCCGCCGCTACGTCCCCGCAGTGCTGCTGGGCGCCGCGCTCCTCGTCGCGATCCTGCTCGCGCCGTCGCGTCCGCCGGCCTCGACCGCCCTCCAGGCCTTCCCGCCGCCCACCTTCGCGACGAACACCGACACGGGTACGACGGCCCCGGTCGCCCCTGGTGCGGTCCCGGCCGCGGGTGACGCGGGCGCCACCGGCGGGGCCCCGGCTGTGGGCGGTACGACGGCGACGGCGCCGCAGGGCGCCAGCGCCCCGGTGGCCGGCCAGGCACCCGCCGCGGGTGCCGCTGCCCCGGCGGCGGCCCCGGTGGTGGGTGCCCCTGCCGCCGCCGCGCCCGGTGCCACGACCGGCAAGACGGGCACCAGCACCAAGACGAAGACCACCACGGCGACGAAGGCGCCGACCTCGGGCGGGACGACCGCCTCCGGTCCGGGCGACACCTCGCACTGCGTGGGCGGCAAGCAGTTCGGCGGTCTCGGCACGGCGCCGCCCTGCCAACCGACCTGGACCGGCGGCACCAACAACGGCGGCGCGACCTCCTCCGGCGTCACCGCCACCTCGATCGAGATCGTCTACTACCGCGAGGGCGACAGCCCGGCCGTGAAGGCCATCGAGCAGAAGTACGGCATCTACAGCAACCCCGCCGACCAGGCCGCCTTCGCCGGCGCGGCGCAGACCTTCATCAACAGCAAGTACGAGCTCTACGGCCGCAAGGTGCACATCGACTTCGTGCAGAGCCCCGGCAACTGCACCACCAGCCCGCCCGTCGACTCGTGCTTCACCGACGACGCCAAGCAGATCGCGGCGCAGTACCACCCCTTCGCCGTCTTCTACGAGAACAACACCAACGAGCCGGCCTTCTTCACCACCCTGTCCTCGCTCGGGATCATCAACTGGGGCGGCTGGCACTTCGCGAACAGCTTCGACACCCAGCAGCGGCCCTACCACTACGACGTTTTCACCAGCGGGGACAACCAGGCCGAGGAGTTCGGCGACTGGTACTGCAAGCGGCTGGCCAACCAGCCCGCCAAGTTCGCCGGTACGACGCTCAAGGGCATGCCGCGCAAGGCTGGGATCCTGGTGCAGGACAACCCGCTCAACGTCGGCTCGGCCCAGCACCTGCAGCAGATCATCCAGAGCTGCGACCCCGGCCACGCACCCAACCTCTACAGGTACAGCTCGGACACCGCGATCAGCTCGGAGCAGTCCGGCACCCTGGTCAGCAAGATGCAGGCCGACGGGGTCACCTCGGTCGTCTACTTCTCCGACCCGATCGCCCCTGTCTTCTTCACCCCCACCGAGACGAGCCGCGGCTTCATGCCGGAGAACGTCATCGTCGGTAGTGCCTTCGTCGACTACGACAACCTCGGGCAGTCCTACGACCAGACCCAGTGGGGGCACGCCTTCGGCATCGGTGACCTGGCTGACTCCAGCGGCGTCGCGATGACCGAGGCGCAGGCCGTGTGGAACCAGTCCGGCCACGCCGGCGCCGTCTACAACTCGGCCAACCTGCCGTGGGGCTACCTCGACGCGATCGCCGCCGGCATCCAGCAGTCCGGGCCCACGCTCAACCCGGGCACCTTCGAGAAGGCCGTGCTGACCCTGCCGGCGGTCGGCGGCACGCGCTACCAGCCGCTGGTGAAGTTCGGCCCCGGTGACTACACCGGCATCAGCGACTACCGCGAGATCTACTGGAGCCCGACGGCGACATCGCCCATCAACAACGCCGCCGGCACGTACGTGTCGTTGAACAACGGCGCGCGCTACCAGCAGGGCCAGGAGCCCAGCGGAGCCCCGGCGCTGCCGGCCAGCCAGTGACCGCGGTCCGCACGCCGCCGACCGGCGCGGAGCCCGGCACCGCCGAGCCCGTCACCGCCGAGCCCGTCAGCACGCGATCGGCGGCCGGTGGTCCACCGATCAGGCCGGCGACCGACCGCGCGACGGCTCTGCAGGCGCGGGTGAGCGGTCTACCGGCACCGGTGCTCGGGGTGCTCGGCGTGGTGCTCGTCGCGCTGCTGTGCGAGCTGGTCTTCGGCTGGAGCGGCGGCGGCCACGCGCTCGGCTTGCGGCTGCCCGACGGGATCCCGCTCGGCGTCCTGGTCGAGGGCGGCATCGGCGGGCTGCTCTACGGGCTGCTCGCGCTCGGCCTGATCCTCGTGCACCGGGCCAGCCGTGTGATCAACTTCGCCCAGGCGGCGCTCGGTGGCATCCCGGCGCTGCTCGGCATCCTGCTCATCGGCTTCGAGCACGTGCCCTACCTGATCGGCATGCTGGTGATGCTGGTCGCCGCGGTCGTCGTCGGCGTGCTCGCCGAGAGTGTCATCCTCAAGCCCTACCTCAAGCAGAGCCGCCTCATCCTCACCGTCGCGACCATCGGGCTGGGACAGGTGATCGCTCTGGGCGAGCTCTTCGTGCCGCAGATCTTCGGCCAGTCGGGCGCCGCGCTGCCGAAGGTCACGACCCCGCTCAGCACCGTGCACGTCAGCATCACCGGCGTCCTGCTCGACGGTAACTACCTCATCGTGATCGTCGTGGCGGCGGTGCTGCTCGCCGGTCTCACGCTGCTCTTCCGCCGTACCCGGATCGGGCTGGCCATCCGGGCGAGCGCGGAGAACTCCGACCGGGCGCTGCTCCTCGGCATCCCCGTCGCGCGGATCACGACGGTCGTCTGGGTGCTGGCCACCGTGCTCTCCGCGGTGGCCGCCTTCCTGCGTCAGCCGCTGGTCGGCTCCAGCATCGGCAGCGACATCGATGCCAACGTGCTGCTCTTCGGGCTGGCCGCGGCGGTCATCGCCCGGCTCGAGTCGATGCCGGTGGCGATGGTCGCCGGCGTCGGCCTCGGCATGCTCGACCGGGCCGCCTACTACGGCACCGGCGACACGTCACTGCCCACGGCCGTGGTGCTGCCGGTGCTGCTCGTGGTGCTGCTGCGGCGGCGGGCCTCGGTCGGCCGGGCCTCCGACACCGGGGTCAGCAGCTTCCGGGTCGCCAGCGAGGCGACGCGCATCCCGCTCGCGCTGCGCCGGCTGCCCGAGGTGGTGTGGGGGCGCCGGGCGGTGCGCCTGGTCGCGCTGGTCCTCGCACTCGTCGCGCCCTACATCTTCGGTGTCGTCAGGGTGTCGAACCTGTCCAGCGTCGTGCTGACCGGCATCGTGGCCGTGAGCCTGGTCGTGCTCACCGGCTGGGCCGGGCAGGTGAGCCTCGGCCAGTTCGGCATTGCCGGCGTGGGTGCCGCGGTCGCCGGCGGCCTCGCCACCCATGCGCACGCCGACTTCCTCGTCACCATCATCGCCGCCGTGGTCATCGGGGCCGCGGTCAGCGCGCTCATCGGGTTGCCGGCGCTGCGTCTGCCCGGCCTGCTGCTCGCCGTGGTGACGCTGGCCTTCGCGGCCTTCGTCCCGGTCGTGCTGCTCAACCGCGACTACTTCGGGTGGCTGCTGCCCAAGCCGCAGCAGACGATCCAGCGACCGGTGCTCTTCGGCCGGTGGGACCTCACCAGCGACCTGCGCTTCTACTACGTCTGCCTCGCCGGCCTCGGGCTGGCGCTGGCCTCGGCCTACTCGCTGCGCCGCAGCCGGTCCGGGCGGGTCTTCATCAGCCAGCGGGACAACGTGCGGGCCAGCCAGGCCTACGGCATCGGCTCGCTGCGCAACCGGCTGGCCGCCTTCGCCATCGCCGGGGGGATCGCGGCGCTGGGCGGCGCGCTGACCGCGTACCAGCAGGGGTCGGCCGACGCGGGGCTCTTCCCCGTCGAGATCTCCGTGCTGGCCTTCGTCACCGCCGTCGTGGGCGGCATCAGCAGCCCGATCGGAGCGGTGGTGGGCGCCGTCATCTACGGCGTCCTCGAGTTCGACGGCACCCACCTCTTCGGCTTCCTCGACGTCTTCGGCCTCAAGTTCATCGAGCAGCACATCTCCCAGCTCGGCGTCGCCGGCGGCGTGCTCTTCGTGCTCGGCTTCTTCCCCTCCGGGTTGGCCGGGTCGGGGCAGCGGCTGCGCGACCTGCTGCTGCGCAAGGTGGCGCTGCGGCGCGGTCTGCGCGTGCCGAGCCTGCTCGCGGACGACCTGGTCGTCGAGCAGACCAGCGACCTCGACGGTGGCGCGCCCGCCGTGCCGGCCCACGTCGACGAGCCCGAGGACGCGCTGCTCACCGTGCGCGACCTCACGGTCGGTTACGACAGCGTGCGCGTGCTCTTCGGCGTCGACCTGCACGTCCGGCGGGGTGAGGTGCTGGCCCTGCTGGGCACCAACGGCGCGGGCAAGTCCACGCTGCTCAAGGCGGTCACCGGTCTGCTGCCCAGCGGCGGCACCTGCGACTTCGACGGCGAGGACATCAGCGGGCTGTCCGCGGCCGGCCGCGTCGAGAAGGGCATCGTGATGGTCCCCGGGGGCAAGGGCTGCTTCCCGACGCTGACGGTGGCCGACCACTTCCGCGCCGCCCGCTGGGTGCACGACGGGCCCGAGGTCGACGCCAGGCAGGAGCAGGTGCTGCGGTGGTTCCCCCGGCTGCAGGAGCGGTGGACCGCGCTCGCCGGCAACCTCTCCGGCGGCGAGCAGCAGCAGCTCGCCGTGGGCATGGCCTTCCTCGCCGAGCCGGAGCTGCTGGTGATCGACGAGCTTTCGTTGGGGCTGGCCCCCAAGGTCGTGGAGACCCTGCTCGGGGTGGTGCGCGAGATCAACGCGACCGGCACCGCGGTGGTGCTGGTGGAGCAGTCGGTCAACGTGGCGCTGTCGATCGCGGACCGGGCGTACTTCCTGGAGAAGGGGCAGGTGCGCTTCTGCGGGCCGACCGCTGACCTGCTCGAGCGGGACGACGTGCTGCGCTCGGTCTTCCTCGCTGGCGCCGGCGGCGCGGCGACGCCGCCACCGGTGAAGCCCGCGCGGGGGCGCCGGACCACGGCGGTGGTGCGCGAGCTCGACGAGACCGTCGAGATCCCCGCGGTGGCGTCGCAGCCCGCCGCGACCGACGGGACCCCGGCCCTCGAGGTGGCGGACCTCGGCATCAGCTTCGGTGGGGTGCGGGCGGTCGACGGGGTGAGCTTCGCCGTGCAGCCCCGCGAGGTGCTCGGCCTGATCGGTCAGAACGGCGCGGGCAAGACGACCATCTTCGACCTGATCAGCGGCTTCCTGCCGGCCGGCTCGGGCCGGGTCAGCGTGGCGGGTGGTGACGTCACCCGCGCGACGCCCGACCAGCGCGCCCGACTAGGGCTGGGCCGGTCCTTCCAGGACGCGCGCATCTTCAGCTCGCTGACCGTGGCGGAGAACATCGCGACCGCGCTCGAGCGGCACCTGCCCTTCCACGACCACCTCGCCAGCGCGCTCGGCCTGCCGGACGTGCGGGTCGTCGAGCAGGACATCGCCTGGACCGTCGCCGACCTGGTCGAGCTGTTGCACCTCGGTGACCTGCGGGACAAGACCGTCGCCGAGCTGTCGACCGGCAGCCGCCGGGTGGTCGACATCGCCATGGCGCTCGCCTTCGAGCCCTCGGTGCTGCTGCTCGACGAGCCGAGCAGCGGCATCGCCCAGCGGGAGACCGAGGCGCTGGTGCCCCTGCTCCGGCGGATCCGTGACGAGACGGGTACGGCGCTGCTCATCATCGAGCACGACATGCCCCTGATCTGCGAGGTGAGCGACCGGATGTTGGCGTTGGAGCTCGGCCGGGTCATCGCGGAGGGGACCCCGGCGCACGTGCTGGCGGACCCGGCCGTGCTCGAGGGCTACCTGGGCGGCAGCTCGGCGACGATCAGCCGCTCGGGTGCACCGGTGGCGGCCAAGCCGCGCCGGCCGCTGGCGGGAGCGGGGAGGCGGGCATGAGCGCGCGCCGACGAGGTCTGCGCTGGGCCGTCATCGCCACGGTGCCCGCACTGGGCGTCCTCTCCCTGGTCAGCCCGCCGCGGGCCGGCGCCGCCAGCACGGGGCCGAGCGCTGTGGCCTGGTTCGACGCCACCGCGATGGCGGGCGCGCCACCGGTCCCGCAGCCCGACGTCCCCGCCGGGGGCGGCCTGGTCGCCGGCGCGAACCCCACCGCCGCCACGACCACGGCGCCCGTGCCGGTCCCGGTTACCAACCCCGACCCGACCGGGAGGACCACGTCGCCGCAGACGACGGCCGTGACGACGCTGCGCTTCACGCTGCCCTCGGGCGTCTCCGCCTCGAAGCTGACGTTGGCGGTGGCGCAGACGGGGACGGACGCGGGTGGGGTCCCGCCGTTGGCCTGCCTCACCACCTCCGGGTGGTCGGCGGGCGACCAGCAGCCGGGCTCCATCACCCCCAACAAGGACTGCTCCATCAGCTCGCTGTCGACCGACGACGGCACCACCCTCGTCTTCGGTGACATCGGCCAGCTGCAGCGGGGGACGACCCTGGACATCGAGATCGTCCCCAGCGCGGCCGGCCGTACGGTGATCATGCCGCCGTCGGCCACCGCGCTGTCGACCATCGGCGTCTCGCCCGACTCGGCCGAGCCGGTCTTCGCCTCGCCGGTGACCGCCACCCCCACCACCGCGGCTCCCCGGCCCATCGCGACCGTGGCGTCCGCCTCCACCGCGGCAGTCCCAGCCGCGGGAGCCATACCGCCCCCCGGGGCCGCAGCCCCGGCTCCCGCCGCGGCGGCCGGCGTCCCGGCGGCAGCGGTCCCGCCCGCGGCTGACGTCGCGCTGCCCGCTGCCGGCGCCGACACGTCCGCAGCGGTCGCGCCCCCGGCGGCTGACACCACCACCCCGACGGGTGTCGGCGCGCAGACCGCCGCGCCGGCTGCGGCCGTGACGCCGCTGAGCGCGCACCGTACTGCCCTGCTCGTCGCCCTGGTCCTGCTGCTGGCCCTGGCCGGGCTGTTCTACGGCCTGGACCCGGACGGCCGCAACGGCCGACTCGCCGCCGCGGTGGGCACCCTGCGGGGCAAGCCCGTGAGCGCGCCTCCGACGGGTGAGCGGGGCGTGGGCCGCTTCCGGCACCAGCGCGCCGGCAGCACACCCGAGCTCTGAGCCCCGCGCCCGGCTCGCGGGCTCAGTCGGTCTCGACGGTGAAGTCCCACTCCACCGGCGCCAGGTGGCCGCTCGGGATCCACCGCAGCCGACCCTGGCCGACGGCGAAGGACGTGGTGCTCAGGCCGAAGGACACCGTCTCGCCCGGCGCCACCTGCCGCGGCACCGGCCGCCCGGGGACGACCGACAGGTCGTAGACGCGGCCGGCGGAGTCGACGGCCTGGAAGGTCGCCGGGTCGAGCGGTACGGCGGCCGTCGCCCCGGACAGGGTCAGCAGCCAGGTCGCAGGCGAGGTGGGCGCCTGGTAGGGCAACCCCTCGTTGGGGACCTCGGGTCCGGTGACCGTGACCAGGACCGCCGACTCGCTCGTGCCACCCAGGTGCACGCGCACGGTGTCGCCCTGGGCCGCCAGCGCCGGCTGGCTCGCCGAAGCGTCGACGATGCGGTGCGCGGCGCCGCTCTGCACGGTGCCCTTGGGCAGGAAGGCCGGAAAGCCGCCGAAGCCGGCTGCCCGGCGGGGCGAGCCGCCGCAGGCACTCGCACCGAGCGCGAGGACGACCGCGGCGATCACGGGGCGCAGCGGCCGCAGGTGCAGCACGGCCGCAGGGCCGGACCCGGAGGTCCGGCCCTGCGGAGCGTGCTGGTCGTGCTGGGTCAACCCGCGAGCTGCGTGCGGGTGCGGCGGCGGTAGACGAGGCCGCCGCCGAGCACGATGGCCACGAGCGGCAGCCCGACGGCCAGGCTGACCTCGGGGAGCGAGGCCGGTGGAGCCGGGGTGGCCGTGTCACCCTTCGGGTTGGTGAAGACGTCCGGGCCGAAGGGCGCGAGCCCGCTCTGCGCGGCGTAACCGAGGTGGCCGAGGGCGTCCAGCCCGGTGGAGACGGACCCGGCGCCTGGGCTCAGCGGCGTGGTGGCGCTGCCCTGGTTGACGTCGAAGAGGTCCTCCATGGTGCGCAACCAGCTGTAGTGGTTGTAGTAGGTGGTCGTGCTCGTCCCCGGCGCGATGAAGGGGCTGATCAGCACGCTGCCCGTGTCGCCGCCGCCGGGGGTGAAGTCGGTGGCGTCGTAGAGCGGGTCGAAAGCTTTGTCGCTCGGGTTGCTCGTCTGCGCCCCGAGCGTGACCCCGGACAGCGCCGGGGGGTTGGTGACCGCGTTGCCGTTGGCGTCGACCAGGGTGAAGGCCCCGGCCGTCACCGCGCCGGTGTTGGTCGTGGGGAAGAGCGGCCCGGTGTCGCTCGGCGACCCGACGAAGCCGATCGCGGTGCCGGTCGGGGCGCCGGTGCTGCTCTTGCCGGCGGGGGAGTAGACGGTGCGACCGGCGTCGGTGGCCCGGATCGCCACGTCGGTGACGGTGGCGTTGCCCGCCCCGGCGCTGGCGGCCGAGTCGGTGCGGGCACCTGGCGGGGTGCGGTCGATGAAGCCGTTGTCACCCGGTCCGGGGCACGGGTCGGCCGAGCAGACCCCGCCGGTGGCGTTGGGGCTGTTGGGCCCGGTGGGCTCGGAGCTGACGTTGGTGCCGTTGATGTTCTGACCGGCGGCGTCTGACTCCAGGAAGGTGGCCGCGGTCGCCGGCTTGCTGACCCCGGGGTTCACGGTCCCCGGCGCGAAGCTGGGGTCGTTGGCGTTGTTGAAGCTGTTGTTGACGAAGGGCGGGAAGCCCTCGTCGAAGGTGACGTCGATGAGGCCGCCGTCCTTGAAGGCCGGCGACTGCTCGATCAGCGGGATGTACCACTTGAGGAAGAGGTCGGAGGCGTAGAGCCCACCGGTGAAGTTCGTCGGGGTGGTGGCCTGCGGGTCGAACCTCGGCGAGACGCCGTCGTAGTCGGGGTCACCGTTGGGCTTGAAGGCGCCGGAGAGGTTGTTGCCCTTGCAGATGGCGTCGTGCGCGTCGCTGCAGTTGTTGGGCGTGATCCAGCTGAAGCTCGGCGTCGTCGCCGCGGACTGCAGGTCGTGCACGAGGCCCTGGCTCTGGTCGTCGAGGTTGGCGATGTGGCTGCCGTCGCAGTCGCTCGGCGTCTGGTCGCCAGCGGTGCTGACCGGCGTCGTGATGCCGTCGATGAGCGAGTGGAACCAGGGGAAGGGGAAGTGCTTGGCGACGTACCCGTCCTCCTTGGCCCCTGGGTTGCCGCTCGCGTCGTTGCCCGCGGCCTGCGCACCGGTGAAGCTCGTCACCCCTGGGTAGGACTTCGGCTTGTTCAGCTGGGTCGGGCCGGAGGTCGGGGTCGAGGCGTTGATCGTCGCGCTGCTCGGTGCGTTGGTCGAGGTGCCCGGGTAGCCGCAGGGCCCGTCCTCACGGCCGGCCTGCGCGTGCAGGTCCTGCGCGTAGCCCTTCCACGTCTTGCCGGCCGCGTCGAGCTGGTTGAACAGCGTCGGCACGTGGGAGGGGTAGACGCACCCGTTGGAGCCGTCGGGGTTGTAGGCCACGTTCCCGCTGGCCGGGGTGTACCCCGTCGTACCGGTCGAGGGGTTGCTCGACGGGTTGCCCATCCCGAGGGAGTCGGCCTGGCCGTAGTTGGGGTTGCTGGCGAGGCTGCCGCCCCCGGTCTCGATGTGGCCGTTGTCGCTGAAGCTGGTGGCGGCGACGTCGCAGTCGGACTGCGTGTCCTGCTGGGGCGACTGTCCGGACACCATGGACTCGTAGTTGTCCTGGCTGAAGTGCCCGGTGCCGTAGTAGTTCTTCAGCAGCACCCCCTGCTGCGGCAACGTCTGCCAGAGGTAGGAGTTCTTGTTCAGCCCGGTGAAGGTGGCGTCGTAGGACTTGTTCTCCAGGATGATCAGCCAGACGTGCTTGATCGCACCGTCGGCGAGGCCCGAGCTGGGCGTCGTGGTCGCCGCTGAGCGGATCGTCAGCGACGTGGGTCCCGCTGCCGACGCGGCGGTGGAGGGGGCGGCGATGGCCGCGGTCGACGCCGTGAGGCACAGGGCCCCTGCGGCGAGGAGGCCACGCAGGCGTGGCTGAGGAGGCTGTGAGCGCATGGCCGACGGTCTAGTGGTCGGCGACCACCAGCGGCAGGCGGCGGAGGAGGCCATCGGCTGAAAGCTCGGTGAACGGCTGGCACGGACAGGTCCACGAGCGGGGCGCACCGCTCGCAGCCGCCGTGGGCGACCGAGGCACGTTGCGTCTGCGGCTCAGCCGAACCGGCCGCTGACGTAGTCCTCGGTGCGCTTGTCGCGGGGCTTGGTGAACATCATCTCCGTCGGGCCCTTCTCGACCAGCCGGCCGGGCTCGCCGATGGCCGAGAGGTTGAAGAACGCCGTCTGCTCGCTCACCCGCGACGCCTGCTGCATGTTGTGCGTGACGATGACGATGGTGAAGTCCTTCTTCAGCTCAGCGATCAGGTCCTCGATCGCCAGCGTGGAGATGGGGTCCAGCGCGGAGCACGGCTCGTCCATCAGCAGGACCTCCGGTTCCACGGCGATCGCCCGGGCGATGCACAGCCGCTGCTGCTGGCCACCGGACAGACCGGCGCCGGCCTTGTCGAGGCGGTCCTTGACCTCGTCCCACAGGTTGGCGCCACGGAGGCTCTTCTCGGCGACCTCGTCGAGCTGCTTCTTGCTCTTCTTGCCGTTCAGCCGCAGCCCGGCCACGGTGTTCTCGAAGATGGACATGGTCGGGAAGGGGTTGGGCCGCTGGAAGACCATGCCCACGGTCCGGCGTACGTCCACCGGGTCGACGTCACCGGCGTAGAGGTCCTGTCCGTCCAGCGCGATGCTCCCCTCCACACGACCACCGGGGATCACCTCGTGCATCCGGTTGAGGGTGCGCAGGACCGTGGACTTGCCGCAGCCGGAGGGCCCGATGAAGGCGGTGACGGTGTTCGGCTCGATCGACATGTTCACGTCGGCGACCGCGCGGAAGGTGCCGTAGAAGGCGGAGACCTGCGCGAGGTCGATGCGCTTGCTCATGGGGTGCGTCCTCTCGGGGGTGCGCGGTCAGCGGCTGATCTGGCTGCGCCGGGTGATGAGCCGGGCGAGCAGGGTCAGGACCAGCACGATGACGATGAGCGTGAGCGCCCCCGCCCAGGCACGGTCGACCGCGGTGCTGGCCGGCTGCGCGGCGTTCTGGTAGACGTACAGCGGTAGCGCCTCCTGGTGGCCGCTGAAGGGGTTGCCGTTCACCCGGTCGGTCACCGACACGAGCAGCAGCAGCGGGGCCGTCTCGCCGGTGACCCGGGCGACCGCGAGCATGACGGCCGTGACGGTCCCCGGCAGCGCGGTGGGGATGACCACCTTGAGGATCGTCCGCCAGCGGGGGACCCCCAGCGCGAGCGATGCCTCACGCAGTGAGTCCGGGACCAACCGGAACATCTCCTCGGTGCCGCGGACGACCACGGGCAGCATGAGGACGACGAGCGCGAGCGAGCCGGCGAACCCGCTGTAGCCGAAGTGCAGGACCTGGATCCACAGCGCGAAGAGGAAGAGCCCGGCGACGATGGAGGGCAGGCCCGTCAGGACGTCGACGACGAAACCGACGCCTCGGGCGAGCCGGCCGCGGCCGTACTCGACGAGGTAGACAGCCACCAGCACACCGAGGGGTACGGCGAGCACCGTGGTCATCAGCACCTGCTCGAGGGTGCCGATGATGGCGTGCAGCGCACCGCCGCCGGGGTCGCCGGTGTCGACGTTGAAGAGGTCATGGGTGAAGAAGGCGCCGTCGAAGCGGCGGCTGCCCCGCGCGATGGTGTAGCCCAGCACGGCCACCAGCGGGACCAGGGCGATGAGGAAGGCGGTCCACGCGAGGGTCGTCGCCAACCGGTCGCGCGCGGAGCGGCCGCCCTCGAGGACGCCGGAGAGCGCCGTCTGGGCCACGACGTAGAGCGCGCCGGTGAAGACGACGAAGTCCGCCGTCCCCTGCAGCGGCGTCACGGCGAAGAGCAGCAGGCTGACCGCGATGACCGCGGCGGCGAGCAGGCCGAGCACGCTGCGGGACAGTCGCTGGCGCGACCGGATGAGCTGCGGTCGGGACGCGACGGCGGTGGTCACGCTGCCCGCCTGCGCGCCGCGCGGCTCAGGATCGTGCGGGCGGCGCCGTTGACGACCAGCGTGACGACGAAGAGCACCAGCCCGGAGGCGATCAGAGCCCCGACGCCCACCTTGCCGGCGTCGCCGTAGTAGGTGGCGATGTTGCCGGCGATCGTGGACCCCTTCGCGGCCAGGAGGTGGCCGCTGACCACGTAGCTCGAGGACAGGACCAAGGCGATCGCGATCGTCTCGCCGATCGCGCGGCCGAAGCCCAGCAGCACCGCTGAGACGACGCCGGGCCGGCCGTAGGGCAGCACCGTCATGCGGATCATCTCCCAGCGGGTGGCGCCCAACGCCAGTGCGGCGTCCTTGCTGTCCGCAGGGGTCTGCAGGAAGACCTCTCGGCTGATCGCCGTGATGATCGGGAGCACCATGACCGCCAGCACGACGCCGGCGGTGAACAACGACTTCCCCGGTGCGCCGTCGGTCTTGAAGATCGGGATGAAGCCGACGTGGTCCTCGAGGAAGAGCGAGAAGTCCTTGATCCGCGGCACCAGGAAGAGCAGCCCCCAGAGGCCGTAGACGACGCTGGGCACCGCGGCGAGGACGTCGATGACCGCCCCGAAGGGTTGGGCCAGTCGCCGAGGCAGATACTCGCTGGTGAACAGCGCGACCCCGATGGCCACGGGTACGGCCATGACGAGTGCCAGCACCGAGGTCACGACGGAGCCGTAGGCGACCGCCGCGACGCCGAAGCGCGCGTTGCCGGGGTCATCCGGCCGGAACTGCGTCGCGGTGAGGAAGTTCGCCTTGTCCGCGTGCAGCGCCGGCACCGCCTTGGCGATGAGGAAGGCGCCGATCGCCGCGACCAGCACGACCACGAAGATGCCGACACCACGCGTCAGCCCGGCGAAGGCCTTGTCCGCCCTCCGCTCCGCGTGCTGGTCCCCGCCTGTCAGCCCACTGCCCGGGCCCCCCGTGCCCACGGCGACGGCGCTCGCCGACAGCGCGGCCACCTCGTCCCCTGCCACCTCGACGGATAGGTCCGCTGCCTCGGTCGGCACGGTGCGCACCGGCGGTCGCGAGGAGCTCACTGGTATCCCTCCCGTACGGGTCTGCGACAGACGCGGAGCCAGCCCGGCCCCCTCGACGGGGGGCTCGGGCCGGGTCCGCGCGGATCAGGTCAGCGAGGAGATCGAAGCGGTCACCTTCGACTGCAGCGAGGCGGGGAGCTTGACGTAACCGAGGTCGGGCAGCAGGTCCTGTCCCGAGCCCGCACCGTAGGACAGGAACCCCTTGAGCAGAGACGCGTTCTTGTTGCCGGTCTGGCAGACGAACTCGTAGGTCACCAGCGGGATCGGGTAGCCGGTGGTCTGCGTGTAGTCGAAGGTGAGCTTGAGGTCGTTGGCCGAGCCGCCCGCGACCATGGCCGGCGCGATGAAGGAGCTCACGGCGTCGGAGGTCAGGGCGGCGAAGGAACCGTCGACCCGGCCGACCTGGGCGAAGGAGATGCTGTTGGGCTTGGCGTAGGAGTAGTCGACGTAGCCGATGGCGCCGTCGGTGCTCTTGACGCCCTGCGCCACACCGGCGGAGCCCATCGCGCCCTGCCCGACGCTCGCCGGTGCGGGGAAGACCTTGTTCGCACCGTACGTCCAGTCGGCCTTGGCGACGTTGCTGAGGTAGTTGCTGAAGTTGAAGGAGGTCCCCGAGCCGTCCGAGCGGTGGAAGGTCTGGATCGCCGTGCTCGGGGCGCTGGGGTTGTCCTTCTTGATCGCCGGGTCGTCCCACTTGGTGATCTTGCCCGCGAAGATCATGGCCAGGTCCTGGGCGGTGAGCTTCAGGTCGCTGACGCCGCTGAGGTTGTAGATGACCGCGACGCCGCCCGGCACCAGCGGGATGTCGATCGCGGTGCCGCCGCAGCGCTTGTTGGCGTCCGGCTGCTGGGCGTCGGACAGCGGGTAGTCCGAGCCGGCGAAGTCGACGGTGCCGCCGGTGAAGGCGGTGTAGCCCGCGCCGGAGCCGCCGGCCGCGTCGTTGATCGAGGAGCCCGAGCACGCGGTCTGGTACTTCTTCTTGAAGGCGGAGATCGCCGGGCCTTGGGCGGTGGAGCCGGCCAGGTTGAGCGTGCCGGAGCCGCACGATGGGCTGCCCGCCCCGCCGCCCGAGCCGCTGGTGGCGCCGGACGCGCTGGTGGCGCCGCCGCCGGTCGCGCCCACGGGCGGCTTGGTCGAGCTGGTGCTCGAGCTACCGCATGCGCCCAGCGTCAGCGCGGCTGTGACCGCAAGCGTCAGCGCGCCCACGAGCTTCGGTGCCTTCACGTCGTCGTCCTCCTCGTTGCCCCGGGGTCGGGTCGGCGGTCGCTCGGCGGTCCGAACGATCATCCCGGCGACGACGCTAGGGAGAGCAGGCAACGGGTCCACCCCGTCGCGGTGAACGCGACGTGAACGGGCGTGGGCCGGCAAGCGGCGGGCAAGCAGGCGGCCGCTCGAACTGTGGGTGGACGGCGGGTGAACGGTGCGTGATCAGCGCACCACCACTGGCACTCGCCGCTCGCTCGGCTCGGGGCTGCCGATCCCCACGGCGCCGCTGGCCGACGCCTCGGGCAGCTCGATGATCGCTGGCGTGACGAACTTGTACCCGACGTGGCGGACGGTGCCGATCAGCCCCTCGTGCTCGACGCCGAGCTTGGCGCGTAGCCGCCGGACGTGCACGTCGACGGTGCGGGTGCCCCCGTAGTAGTCGTACCCCCAGACCTCCTGGAGCAGCTGAGCCCGGGAGAAGACCCGGCCGGGGTGCTGGGCGAGGTACTTCAGCAGCTCGAACTCCTTGAAGGTCAGGTCCAGCGGCCGGCCGCGGAGCTTGGCGGCGTAGGTCGTCTCGTCGACGACCAGCTCGCCGGCACGGGTGACGCCGTCGGAGCCCTGGTCGCGGTTGGCGGCGGCCCGCCCGATCGACAGCCGCAGCCGCGCGTCGAGCTCGGCGGGACCGGTGTCGGCGAGCAGCACCTCGTCGATGCCCCAGTCGGCGGCGACGGCGGCGAGGCCGCCCTCGGTGACCACCGCCATGAGCGGCGCGGTGAGCCCGGTGGTCCGCAGCAGACGGCACAGGCTGCGCGCGGTGACCAGGTCACGGCGCGCGTCGACCAGCACGGCGTCCACCCCGTTGCTGCCGCCGGCGAGGCCGGCGTCGAGCAGCGCCGCGGCCTCGAGGGGAGCGCAGCGCACCCGGTGGGAGAGCAGCCCCAACGAGGGGATCACGTCGGCGGCCGGCGGGGCGGCGGTCGAGCCGGATGAAGAGGTCAGCAGCAGAAGGGCGCCCATCGCACGGTCTCCAGGAGTCGGGTCCGGTGCGGGGATGCCGGCCACAGTGGCCGACGGGCGCCGTTGCCTCCCGCGGCGGCCAGGATAGCGGGATGTCCCGCCGCCCCGCCCCGCTGCCCGGTGGCCCGCTGGTGCTGCGGGCGGCGGACGGGGTGCGCCTCACGGGGTGGGAGCTGCCCGGCCCCGCCGGCGCCCGCCCCGACCAGCCCGGTGGCTCCCCCGGCTGGTCCGGTCCCCCCACCGTCGTGCTCGTGCACGGGTTCAGCGGCGCGCTGACCCGGCCGGCCCTCCGGGCGGTCGCGCTCGGGCTGGCGGCGGTCGCCCGCGTCGTGGTCGTCGAGCAACGCGGTCACGGTGGCTCGGGTGGCCGTTCGACGCTGGGCGAGCGCGAGGTGCTGGACGTCGACGCGGCGGTCGGGCACGCCCGCGCGACCGCGACGTCGCAGCCGAGCCGGGTCGTCACCGTCGGTTTCTCCATGGGGGGCTCCTCCGTGCTGCGCCAGGCCGCGCTCGCGCTCGACGAGGGCAGCGTCGACGGCCGACCGGTGCGCTCGGCGCCGGACGCCGTCGTGACGGTCAGCGCGGTCGGCCGCTGGTGGGTGCGCGACACCGCGGCGATGCGCCGACTGCACCACATCGTGCTGACGCGGCCCGGCCGCGTCGTCGGACGGGCCCTCGGGGCGCGCATCGACCCGGTCGGCTGGACGGTGGGCGCGGAGCCGCTCGACCCCGCCGCCAGCGCCGCGCGGATCGGCGCGGCCGGGGTGCCGCTGCTCGTCGTGCACGGCGAGCAGGACACCTACTTCACCGACGAGCACCCCCGCGCGCTCGTCGCCGCCGCCGGCACCGGCGCCGAGCTGTGGCTGCTGCCCGGCTTCGGGCACGCCGAGGCCGCCGCGGCGGCCGACCCGAGCGTGCTCGCGCGCCTGGCCGCGCATCTGCCCGTCCTGCTCGCCCGTGCCGGCCGCCCCGAGCCCGCCGGCTCCCTCGCGGTGCCCGTGACCCGCCCGTGACCCGCCCCGCAGCCCGGCCGGCGGGGGTCGCCATCGTCGTCGCGGCGCTGCTGCTGCCCGAGCTGGCGCTGCGCGGCAGCCACCCGCTGCTCCTGGCGTTGAGCCTGCTGGTGGCCCAGCTCGGCACCGGGCTCAGCCTCCTCGCGCGGCTGCAGCCGGCCGACGCCTCCCGCGCCGCCGTCTTCGGCGTCGCCGCGGCGGTCGCCGCCGACCTGGCGGTGGCCAGTGCCGACGACGGCCGGCTGCTGCCCGTCACCGCGGTGGTCGGCGTCGGCACCGTCCTCGTGCTGGTCGGGCAGGTCCTGCGCCGGCAACGCGCCGGCATCCCGGCCGCGCTGGCCGCAGGGATCACCGTGGTCGCCGCCTGCGCCGCACCGGCGGCGCTGGTCGCGCTCCGCGCGCTCGCCGGCGGCCGCTCCACCGCCCAGGCCGTGGTCGCCGCGGCCGCGGTGGGGGCGCTGCTCGCGGTGGGCCTCGGCCGCCCGGGTGCTCTCGTCGGGGTGCTCGTCGGCGGGGCCGTGGGCGCCGCGGTCGGCGCGGCCGGCTCCAGCGCCGGGCGGGGCCTCGGCGTCGGGCTCGCGGCCGGTGCGGCCGCCGGCATCACCGCGCTGGCTGCCCGCTCGACGGACCCGCGCCCGGCGCTACCCGACCGGCCGGTCGCCCTCGTACCCGTCCTCACCGCGGCGCTGGTCGCCGGGTCGCTGCTCGGGGTGGGCGTGCTCGGCTGATCGCTCGGCCCGCCGCTGACCCCCCCGGCCGATGACCGTCAGACTGCCTGTGGTGCGCAGGCTGCTGATCACCCTCATCGTGCTGGCCGCGATCGTCGTCGGGCTGGACCGCGGTGCCGCCTACGTCGCGGGGCGCGAGCTGGCCTCGCGCATCCAGTCCCAGGAGCACCTCCCCTCCCGGCCGGACGTGTCGATCGAGGGCTTCCCCTTCCTCACCCAGGTGGCCAGCGGGCGCTACGGCCACGGCTCGCTCACCGCGCACGGCCTGAGCCGCTCCGGTCTGACGGTCGAGACCGCCCACGTCGACCTCTACGGCGTGCACGTGCCGCTCGGTGACATCACCGGCGGGCATGTGAAGGACGTACCCGTCGACCGGGCGACCGGTACGGCGCGCATCAGCTTCGCCGCAGTCGCCGGGGCGATCGCCAGCCGGACCGAAGGCCTGGGCACGCTCACCCTGTCGCAGGCCTCCGGCTCCTCGGTCCGGGTCGGCGGCAAGGTCACCGTGCTCGGCAGCTCGTACTCCCTCGACGGGGTGGGTGACGTGTCGCTGTCGCGCGGCCAGCTGCGGGTCGCGATCGCCGGGAGCAGCCTGGCCGCACTGCCCTCGGTGATCAGCAGCCGGTTGGGGAGCCTGCTCACGGTCTCGCTCGCGGTGCCGCGGCTGCCCTACGGCATCCAGCTGACCGGCGCGACGGTCGACAGCACGGGCATCGTCATCGCCGCGCAGGGCGATCACCTGGTCCTGGGCGGCGGCTGAGCGCTGGGGGAAGAGATCGGGCCTGGCGTACGCTGTGGTGATCATGACGAGCCAGCTGCTGGTCTCCCGCCGCGCGATCGACCTGTGCCGCGTGGGCAGCTCGCTCTGTTGCGCCGCCTGAGCGGCCGACCGCGCCTCCGGCGCCCCCCTTGCTCGCCCCTCTCCGCGCTGACGCGCGCCCGCCCTGACCGTCCCGCACCACCCTGCCGTGAGGAGATCACCATGAGCCGCACCGACGCGCTCGTCGATGTCGAGTGGGCCGTCGCCCACCTCGACGACCCCAGCGTCGTCTTCGTCGAGGTCGACGAGGACGTGTCCGCCTACGACAAGGGCCACCTCGAGGGCGCCGTGCGCCTGGACTGGCGCACCGAGCTGCAGGACCAGGTCCGGCGTGACTTCGTCGACCAGCAGCAGTTCTCCGAGCTGCTCTCGGCCAAGGGCATCAGCAACGACGACACCGTCGTGCTCTACGGCGGCAACAACAACTGGTTCGCCGCGTACGCCTACTGGTACTTCACGCTCTACGGCCACCGCGACGTGAAGCTGCTCGACGGCGGCCGCAAGAGGTGGGAGCTGGACAGTCGGCCGCTGACCGCGGACGTCGTGGAGCGCCCGCGCACGTCCTACACCGCCCGGCCGCAGGACACCTCGATCCGCGCCTTCCGCGACGAGGTCATCGCGGCCATCGGTACGAAGAACCTCGTCGACGTGCGGGCCCCGGACGAGTTCAGCGGCAAGCTGCTCGCGCCGGCGCACCTGCCGCAGGAGCAGTCGCAGCGCGGCGGCCACATCCCCACCGCGATCAACGTGCCGTGGAGCAAGGCGGCCAACGACGACGGCACCTTCAAGACCGACGACGAGCTGCGGGCGGTCTACGCCGGCGCCGGGCTCGACGACGCCAAGGAGACGATCGCCTACTGCCGCATCGGCGAGCGCTCGTCGCACACCTGGTTCGTGCTGCAGGAGCTGCTGGGCAAGACCGACGTCAAGAACTACGACGGCAGCTGGACCGAGTACGGCTCCCTCGTCGGCGTCCCCATCGAGAAGAGCGCCTGATGAGCGCCGGCTGCGGCGCCCCCGAGCAGACCGTCACCCTGCCCGCGGGCGTCGACCCGGGCAAGGAGGCGGTCGTGCAGGGCACGGTCACCCGCGCGGGTGAGCCGGTCTCGGGTGCCTACGTGCGCCTGCTCGACAACGGCGGAGACTTCACCGCCGAGGTGGTGACCGGCGCCGAGGGCGTCTTCCGCTTCTTCGCCGCCCCGGGGAGCTGGACCGTCCGCGCGCTCGCCCCCGGCGCCACCGGTGAGGCCACCGTCGCCGCCGAGCGCGGCGCGGTCGCACAGGTGCCGATCACGCTCTGACGCCCTTCCTGTCGACATGTGACACCTCGACGGGGCCGCGCCGGTGCTCATGTCGAGATCGGCCGCAGGCACCTGGGGACGCGGCGCGCACCGCACGCACGTCCTGTGGAGGGGCGGTGCGGGCCGCACCCCCCGGCCACACGCTGATGGCATGAGACGCCTGGCGACCCTGCTGCCGCTGCTGCTGCTCGCCGGGTGCGCCGCCCCGCGGCCCGTCGTCGCACCGGCCGCCGCGGGTGACGCGCCGGTCGTGGCGGTGCCGGCGGACGCGCAGATGGCGCAGGTGGTCCGCGACGTCGACGGTGACACCATCATCGCCGCGGTGGGCGGCGCCGACGTACGGGTCCGCCTGCTCGGCCTGGACACCCCCGAGTCGGTGAAGCCGGGCACGCCGGTCGCCTGCTTCGGGCACGAGGCCAGCTCCTTCACCACCCGGCTGCTGCCGCGGGGGACCCGGCTGCGGGTGGCCTACGAGGTGGAGCACACCGACGCCTACGGCCGGCAGCTGTGGGACCTGTGGCTGCCCGACGGGCGGTGGGTCAACGGGCTGCTCGTGGCCAGCGGAGCGGCGCGGGCCTACCCGTACAAGCCCAACACTGTTTATGCCGCGGAGCTGGCGGCTGCCGAGGTGCAGGCCAAGGCCGGGCGGCGCGGGCTGTGGTCGGCCTGCGACCCGCACGCCGCCTTTCCCCAGGACACCAACCCCTGACGCGGTTGCGCACGGGGGGGCGTACGGCGCGGCGTCTGGGGCGGCTCCCGGGCCGGCTCGCGGTGGTGCGGTTCGGTGCCGCACGGGGGCGAGGGGCGGGGTGGCGTACGGGGCCGGCTCGCGGTGGTGCGGTTCGGTGCCGCAGGGGGGCGAGGGGCGGGGTGGCGTACGGGGCCGGCTCGCGGTGGTGCGGTTCGGTGCCGCACGGGGGCGAGGGGCGGGGTGGCGTACGGGGCCGGGCGGCGTGCGTCCTTCAGTAGACGAGCGCCTGGGCCCCGTCGGCGAGCGCCTCCTCGACGAAGACGGCTGCGCCGGCGATGCGCACACCGGGCAGCAGGTCGGCCTCGGTGAGCCCGCGGCGGGCGGCGCACTGCGTGCAGACGGTGAGCCGGCCACCGGCGAGGATCGCGTCGCGCAGGTCACCGAAGCCGGCGGCGTGGGGCAGCTCGACCTGCTCCGCGCGCCCGGGCAGCGCGAAGGCGGTGGCCTCACCGGTCAGCCACACCGAGACCGCTACGCCGCTGGCGAGCGCGACGGAGGCGACGGTGAGCGCCTGGCTGGCGCGCTCGGGTGCCTCAGCGCCGGCGGTGAGCTTGACGACGAGCGTCCGTGTCACCGCGCTCACCGGGCGGCGATGCGCAGGCGCACCGGCCGGTCGGGGCGCAGCGTGAGGGCAACGCGCACACCGGGGTCGGCCGGGTCGACGAGGGTCGGGGCGAAGCGGCGGGCCAGCGTCGCCAGCACCAGCACCCCCTCGGCCCAGGCGAAGGACTCGCCGATGCACACCCTGGTGCCGCCACCGAAGGGGTACCACGCGCCGCGCGGCTGCCCTGGCGCGTCCTCGCTGAAGGTGCCCTCCGGCGTGATCCAGCGCTGCGGGTCGAAGGCCAGCGGGTCAGGCCAGCTCGCCGGGTCACGATGCAAGAGGTACGGGCTGACCAGCACGACCTGACCGCGGTCGAGGACGACACCGTCGAGGGTGATCGGCTCGACGACCTCGCGCTCCAGCATCCACACCGGTGGGCGCAGCCGCAGCGTCTCGGCGAAGGTCGCGGTCGTGACGGGCAGGTCCCGTAGGTCCATGTAGGACGGGTCTCGCCCTTGCGCCCCAACGCCGAGCACGCTGTCGAGCTCCGCGTGCAGGGCACGCCGGGCGTGCGGCTCGCGCCCGAGGTACCACCACACCCAGGTCAGGGCGCCGGCGGTGGTCTCGTGCCCGGCCAGGAAGAGGGTCATGACCTCGTTGCGGACGTCCTCGTCGTCCAGGACGGCGCCCTCGTCGCTCGCCTCGAGCAGCGTGGAGGTCACGCTCGGCGGGCTTGCGTTGCTGATCGCCCGACGCACCACGTCGTCGAGTGCGGTAGTGGCCGCGAGGATGCGCCGGGCCCACGGGATGGGCAGGCGCAGCAGCCGGTCGGTGCCGGGCATGAGCATCTTCTCGAAGCCGCGCAGCGCGGTGGTGAGCGACCGGCGCACGATCGGCACGTCGTCGGAGGTGTCGGCGCCGAGCAGCGTCTCGCCGAGCACGCCGAGCGTCACGGCGACCATGTCGTCGCCGGCGTCGCGCACGGCACCGTCGTCGGCCGCCCAGGCCTGCGCCATCGCGGTCGCCGCATCGACCATCTGCTCGGCGTAGGCGGCGATCTGCGCCCGGGAGAAGGCCGGCTGCACGAGGCGCCGGCGCTGGCGGTGCGCGTCACGGTCGGTCACGGTGAGCAGCCCGTCGCCGAGCAGCAGGGAGGTCCGCGTCGTCACCGGCCCCTTGATGAGGGAGCGGTTGTCGGTGAGCACCTGACGGGCCAGCTCGGGAGCCGCCGCCAGCCAGGCCTGCCCGGCCGGCAGCTTGAGCAGCCCGAGCCGCGGTGCCTCCCGGGCGGCTCGCTCGAAGAGCGCGGTGCTGCGGCGGCGGTCGAGCAGCTGGTGCGTGCCACGGACACCGACGCGCACGGTGGCGTGACCGGGCCTGCGCCCCGGCTCGTCCTGCACCGACGTCGGCTCGGTCTCGATCACGCTCACCCAGCCACGCTAGGGCCGGCAGCCTGGTCCGGCCAGCCGCCTGCGCCCACCGGGGCGCCACCGGCGGGTCGGCCCGGCCGGGCCGGCAGGGGGCCGGGCGCTACCGTGGGGGCGTGTTGGAGACCGTGTACCTGGTGCTGCTCGTGATCACCTTCGGCATCATCGGCTGGTTCGGGATCTACGCGATCTACAAGCTCTACAGCGGCCAGCGCTGACGCCTCCGCGCTGAGGGGTCGAGCCGTGCCGCGTCAGGCAGCGCGGCGGCGTCGGGCGACCAGTGCCCCCGCGACGAGCGCACCGGTCAGCGGGATCAGCGCCGCGAGGGGCGCCTCGGGGAGCGTGGCTCCGGGCGCCGTGCCGCTGCCCGAGCCGCCGTTCCCCGAGCCGCCGTTCCCCGAGCCAGGGCTGGTCGTGCCGGTCGAGCCGGAGCCGCTGCCGGTGGGTGTGCTCGACACCGGTGTCGTGCCGGTGCTCGTGGAGGTCGGGGCCGTGCTCGTGCAGATGACGCGGGGCGCGCTCGGCGCCGCGCCCGCGACGCCGGCACTCACCGCCAGCCCGATCACGGCCAGGATCCCGCCGAGCAGCACCGAGCGGCCGAAGGCGTGCGATGAGGCGCCGCGGCGGGCGCGCAGCCGTAGGGCCAGGCCGACGGCGAGGACGGCGGCGCCGAGACCGACGAGCGCAGCCGCGTCGAGGCCGGTGAAGGGCAGCGAGCCGCGGCCGGCCGTCGTACCGCTGGGGGTGGTGGTCCCTGTGGTCGTGCCCGCGTTCGTCCCGGACACGGTGGTGCCGGGGTGCAGGGCGGCGCCCCGGGTGGCGCTGAGGCCGGCGACCGAAGTGCCGATCGGGCAGGTCGCGGCAGGGTTCACTGCTCCATTGTGCCCAGGTCGGGGCCAATCGGGTCAACAGACCCCCACCCGCGGAGGGTGGTGACGGTGCGACAACGCTCACTCGCGGTCACCGTAACGCTCATCCGCGTCGCCGCGGGGGGCGTGCGGCCCCACGCCGCGGCGCCGGCCGGACCTCGATCCCGGTCCGGGCGGGCAGGGCTGCCGATCGGCCGTACGACGAGCGGGCCGCGGTCCGGCCCGGCCGAGGTGACCTCCGCGGGGGCGCTCGACGGTCGCAGGGCCGGACTGAAGCCCCGATCCGGGCTGCTGTCGCGGCGGCCCCGCGACCGATCTGTCCCTCGTGCGTCGTCTCGCTGTCCTCTTCGCCTGCCTCGCCGTGATCCTCAGCGCGGCGACCGCCGCGGTTGCCGGGGCGGTCGCCCCGCAGCGACCGGCGCCGGTCGCCGTGAAGGCCAAGGCGGTGCACCACGTCAGCGCCAAGGAGCGCGCCGCCCGGGCCAAGAAGGCCGCCGCGGCGAAGAAGGCCGCGGCCAAGAGGGCGGCGGAGGCCAAGCGCAAGCCGACCCGTACGCCTCATCCCCTGCCGGCCAGCGCGAGCCCCGCGCCGCCGGTGAGGACCCTGCGCCCCGGCCCCACCACCGCCCCCCCGGTCCGCGTCGCGCCCACGGCAGCAGCTCCGACGACGGCGGCAGCTCCCACGACCTCGGCGCCGAGCACGACGGCCGGCCCGCGGGTCACCCGGCAGGGCCAGCAGCTGTTCCTGGACGGTCACCCGTGGCGCTTCACCGGCTTCAACGCCTACGGCGCGGCCACCGACTGGAGCATGAACTGGGGGTGCGGGTCGCCGAGCGGCAACCTGGACCAGATGTTCACGACGCTCCCTGCGGGCAGCGTGGTCCGCTTCTGGGCCTTCCAGGCGCAGGCGTGGAACAACAAGGCGAGACCCCAGCACCTCGACTTCTCGGCCATCGACCGGGTCGTGGCCGCCGCCGAGCGCCACCACCAGCTCCTGATCATGACGCTGTCGGACCAGTCGGGCACCTGCGACGACGGGCACTGGCACGACCCGGCCTGGTACGAGGGCGGCTACACCCAGCGCTTCAACGACGACGGGCGCGGCCTCGGCTCGCTTTCCTACGCCGACTACGTCACCACCATCGTCAACCGGTACAAGACCAGCCCGGCCATCGCCTTCTGGGAGCCGGTCAACGAGCCCGAGGCCAGCACCTGCTCCGGCGCGAGGGGCACGGGGTGCTTCGACAACAACAACCGCTCCTGCCCGCGCGACTCAGCGCAGATCCTGGCGGCCTTCTACGACGGGATCGGTCGGCAGATCCGCGCCATCGAGCCGGGCGCGCTGATCAGCGACGGCGTCAGCGGCGGCGGCCAGTGCGGCACGACGAGCGGGGACTACGACGTGATCGGGAAGAGCTCGGGCGTCGACCTGCTGACCTACCACGACTACGGCAGCGACGACAACGCCTACCCCAGCGGCCTCGCGGACCGGCTCCGGCAGGCGAGGACCGAGATCGGCAAGCCGCTCGCGGTCGAGGAGGCCGGCATCGGCGGGGGTACTGACAACGGCTGCCGCTCCGACGCCGGTCGCGCTGACGCTTTCTCCGCGAAGGTCCACGCGGCCTTCGCCAACGGGGCGGTCGGGTACACACCGTGGTGGTACAGCCCTGCGCCCAGTGGGTGCGGTGACGACTTCGGCCCCGCCGACCCGCTGATGGCCGTCCTGGCCACCGCGCTCACCGGTTGACCCCACCAGGGGGTCCGCTGACTGAGGTGCTGCGGGAGAGCCGCGACACGGCTTCACCGAGGGCCTACCCGGTTCAACCCGCTCGTCGCGGGGTCAGGCCGCCGAGCGGAGCGCCAGCGCTCCCGAGGCAGGCGAGGCCGGCCGGTCACGCAACATCCGGGTGAGCGCGAGCACGGCTCCGAGCAGCACGTCGGCGCAGGCCAGGACGACGGGGTCGAGGTCGGCCGCCCACCGCCCCGGTGCCACCGAGAGCCGAGCACCGGCGGGTGCCCACCACCTCTCGAGCGCACGCGCGAGCATGGCGCCCTGCAGCAGCGCGACCACGCCGACCGTCAGCCAGCCGGGTGACAGGCGGAGCGTCCCAGCGACGCGGTGGAGGACGACCGTCAACAACGCGGCGCCGCCCGCCAGGCCGACGAAGAGGTAGCGCCCCTGCGCAGCCGCCCCTCCGCCGTAGCGCTGCCAGTGCCAGACGGCCTCGTGCGCCACGGGCACCAGCACCGCGAGCAGGGGCAGGGTCGCCAGCAGGACCAGCCGGCGTCGGCGGCGGAGCGTCACCAAGGCCAGGAGCAGCGCCAGACCGGCCAGCACCGTAGCCACCCGGGTGATGTCCTGGTCCCACTCGGGAGGTTGGCCGCTCCATGTCGTCGCGTCGATCGTGTAGAGCCAGCTGGAGGCGAAAGAAGCGAAGGACTGGTGAGGTGCTCCGCCGAAGGCGGCCGCTGTCTGAGCCGTCGTCAGGCCGCGTGGTTGCGGCGTGCCCAGCACGATCAGGTTGCGCAGCCACCAGGGCGCGCTGATGAGCGCCGCCGCCCCCAGCGCGGCTGCCGCGCCGGTCAGCCGTCGGCGGAGGCTGAGCTGCGGGAGGACAAGGAGGCCGACGGCTCCCGCGACCGGCACCAGGGCAAGGCCGGTCCCTTTGAGCAGCGCGCACGCCCCGCACACGGCGCCGGCCTGCAGGCCGTCGCGCAGCCGGCCCGACCCGGCGAAGCGGAGCAGGAGCAGCACCGCCACCGCGGCGACCGTTGTCAGAGGGGCGTCGTTGGTGACCGTGGCGGTGCCGCGCGCGACGCCGCCGACGAGCAGCGGGGCAGCCGCGCCGAGCGGTGCCCACTGCACCGGCTGCCCCGCCAAGGCGAGGAACCGGCGGGTGACCGCCCAGCAGACGATCGGCAGTGGGAGGAGCAGCAGCACCCCGAGCAGGCGCATGAGCAGGTCGATCCGCCCGACAGACATGCCCGTGCGCTCGCCGACCCACGCGACCGGCGCCAGCACGGCGTACCAGGTGGGCGGGTGTTGGACCTGCTGGTTCGGTACGGAACTCGCGGCCTGCTGTCCGCCCAGCGCCACGCGCCATGGCTCGTCTTCAGTGCCTGCCGCGCGCGGTTGGTCGACCGATCCCGCCCCGGCGGCGGCCTCGACTGGTGCGGCCACCTGGCGCTGGCCAGGCGACGGCCAGTGCCTCTGGTGGGTGAGCAGCACGGCCATGTCGACGTGCGCGGCCTCGTCCTCGCCGGTCATCGGCGGGAGGACGAGCGCCCAGGCGACGAGCACGACGGCCCACGCGGCGACCGCCGCACGTACGCAACCTGGCATCTCACCTCCGTACCCGGGCCCCGACTGCACCGCAAACCTGGCAGCGACGCCGGAGCGCGCGGCAGGGGCAAGGGCGACTTCCTGAGGGCCGTGCTGACTGCCGGGTGGCCGGACGATCAGGGGATGATCACCTCGGAGGCGGTGATCACCACCGCACTGGCACCGACGAGCAGTGCCGAGGCGCCGATGACGGGCGTGAGCGCAGCGGGCGCGTACCGCCTGATGCGGGCGGCCAGCGGGAGCAGCAACGGGAAGGCGGGCAGCAGCAGCCGGGGGATCGAGCTGTAGGTGCCCTTGCCACCGGTGACCGCGAGGACGAGCAGCCCGATGGTGTAGGCCAGCACGGGGGCCGGCAGCCCGTCCTTGAGGAGCAGGCCCAGCAGCACCAGCGCCACGACGATGAAGGCCACGACGGCGAGGTCCGGCGGTCGGACACCCGGGTGCAGCACCGCGCGGAAGGCCTGCGAGAAGGTGGAGGTGCCGCCGTCGAAGGCGGTGCCCCAGCCATCCTTCTCGGTCCGTGAGTACGACGACAGCGACCCCGTGTGGCGGATGAGGTAGGCCGCGAAGGCCAGCGCGCCCCAGGGCGCGAGGAGCACCGCGACCCAGGGCCGCAACCCTTCGCCGCGCCGCGCCGCGCTGACCGCCGCCACCAGGCAGGCCAGCGCGAGAACCAGGCCGGTCGGGCGCGTCGCCGAGCCGAGCAGGGCCAGGACGCCGGCGAGCGCCCATCTCTGCTGGAGCAGGGCCAGCAGGCAGCCGGCGGACAGCGCGAGGAAGAGCGGCTCGGAGTAGGTGAGCGACAGCACGTAGGCGGCCGGCCAGAAGCACCAGAGCAGGACGGTCGTGGCCGCGGTCTCGGGCGGTGCCAGGTGGCGCAGCACCCGCAGGACGAGCAGCACGGCCAGCGACCCGACGACGACGTCGACGGCCTGCCCGGCGACCGCGTAGGGGAGCCCCACGGTGTGCAGGGCCCGCAGCACCATCGGGTAGAGCGGGAAGAACGCGAGGTTCGTCTGGGCGACGAAGCCGGTGCCTGCTGGGACGGACGTGACGTAACCGTGCTGGGCGATGTCGATGTACCAGCGGCCGTCGTGCCCGTCGAGGACCCCCAGGACGCTGCGGGCGCCGGGGATGCGCGAGCCGAGACCGAAGGACGCGAGGCAGACGACGCGGATGGCGAGGTAGGTCGCCACGACGACCAGGCCGTCGTGGCGCAGGGTCGAGACACCGCCGTCGCCAGCGCTGTCGTACCGCTCAGGACGGGGTCGGGTGCGTCCGGCTCGCTCGACCAGGGTGGAGGTCACCGGCTCACCCGACGCCGAGCGGACCGATGTTGGAGTCCTGTCGCAAACGCTTGTAGATGATGCCCGGACCGGGGTCGGGGATGAGCTCCCAGGCAGTCGGGTCCGCACCGACGATCCGCTGGCCGAAATCGATGCCGTCACCCCGGCCGCCGCTGGTCACGACGTAGTTGATGCGCACGCCCGGGCGGTAGGGATCAGCGCTGATCTTGTCGAAGTCGGCGTCGTTGTTGATGATGAATTGCTTCGGCTTCGTCGAGTAGAGCTCCGCCTCGAAGGAGTAACGAACGTCGTCGTAGGCGATGTCACCCGGCTGCAAGATCTTGTCGAAGCGCTTGGCGAAGCTCGCCCAGGCCTCGATCGAGCGGGTGTCGCGGGTGTCGACGCGGCCGTAGGCGACGTCGAAGACGCGCCACTCCTGCTCCTGGCGGGTCGCGTTGCGGTCGACCTGGGCGTGCACACCGGTCTCCCAGCCGAGCAGCAGCGCGACCACCAGCAGCGGGTGCACCAGGAAGCGCAGGACCGAGATGTTGGTACGGGCTGCCAGCGCGACGACGACGACAGTGGCGACGGCGATCGAGCTGACGAAGTAGCGGGGGTCTCCCGCCGAGCTGATGTGCATCAGCAGGTAGGTCGTCACCCCCGGTAGGAAGACCGCGAAGGCGGCGAGCGCGACGACCCCCCACAACCGGCGCAGGGGGCGGAAGGCGAGCAGCAGCAGCGGGAGCAGCACGATGGCCGGCGCGTAGCTGAGGATGAAGTGCACCGTGTACTGGATCGGGTCCAGCCCGGTGTTGCTGACGTTGATCGGCGCGCCACCGGCGGGGGTGCTCTGGGCCGCGAGGGCGAGGTCGTTGGCATGCGCTAGCGGGTGCACCCCAGGCGCGGAGGCCGTGACCGCTCCGGGCACAGCGTCCTGCGCGTTGCCGCTGGCATCGGTGAGGAAGGCCCGGAAGCTGCCCTTGATCACCTTCATGTAGAGGAACCACAGGGTCACCCCGGCGACCCCGGGGATGCCGACCAGGAGCGTCGAGGTGGCCGCCCGGTTGTGGCCGAACTTGCGCAGGTCGGCGAGCAGCACGGCGCCCATGACCACGAAGAGCAGGGGCACCGCCTCGTAGCGGTCCAGGGCACAGCCGGCGACCCCCAACCCGGCCACGAGCAGGGCGGCACTGTCCCCGTCGCGCAGGTAGCGGAGCAGCCCGGAGAAGGTCAGGACGATGAAGAAGAAGAGCGGCCCCTCGCTCATGCCGTTGGCCGCGTAGTAGACGATGACCGGGTTGAAGGCGAAGGCGAGGGTGATCAGCAGGCCGGTGATCCGCGGGACGCCGAGGTGGCGTGACATCCGCCCCAGCACCAGCACGGTCGCCCCACCCCACAGGGCGGTGGTCACCCAGCCGGTATCGGCGGCGTAACCGAGAGGCTCGGCGATGAGCATGGCTGGCAGCTGGCTCACAGTCGGGATCGGCATCCAGACGAAGCCGAGCGCCGCGAAGTGCGGGTGGCGCGCGAAGAGCATGTACTTGGCGTTGGCAGTCCGGGCGAGAGCGTCACCGACCGCGAAGTGGAGGTGGTGGCGCAGCCACCAGCCAGCGAAGAGGTAGGCCGCCAGCGCCAGCAAGGCGATGACGCGGATCTCCCGGGGCGTGCCGGTCGCCGGCGGCCGGGCCGGGGCCGCGGCGTCGCGGTCGGGGAAGCGGGCGAGCACCCGACGGACGAAGCCGGGACCGGCCGGTTGCGGCTCGGGCAGGAGCGCCGGCTGCGGCGGTGCGAGCGTCACCACGGGCGGCCCACCGACGCTCGAGCCGTGGCGGTCACCGCGTCAGGATGCCAGCCGTCACCGCCGTTGAGCCGGGTGCGCTGGGGTGATCTCCGGCGCAGGACCGTGCCCAGGAGGCTCTCCCAGCGCGTGACCCCCCATGGGAGGCACGCCCGCCGCGTCGCGTGCACGCCTCGGTCACCGAGGTCAGCGGAGTCACGCACGGGTCGCTTGCGCCCTCCGAGTGGCTCCTCCACCCTGGCGCGGTGATCGGGGGGCCGAGGGGTGCTGGTGTGCGTGCCCGACCTACAACGAGGCGCAGGCCCTCCCCGTGCTGCTGGACCGGCTGCGGGCCGCCGTGCCCGAGGCGGTGGTCCTGGGCGTCGACGACGGCTCACCGGACGGCACGGGAGCCCTGGCCGACGCCCGTGCCGCTGCCGACCCGGCCGTGCGGGTGCTGCACCGCGGTCGCAAGTCCGGGCTCGGCGACGCCTACCGCGCCGGCTCGCCTGGGGGCTCGCGCAGGGTTACGACGTGCTCGTGGAGATGGACGCCGACGGCTCGCACGCTCCTGAGAGCTGCGGCTGCTGGCCCAGGTCGCCGGCGGGGGCCGACCTGGCTCTCGGTTCGCGCTACGTCCCTGGGGTCGGCTGGCCGCGCTCGCGGCAGGCGCTGTCCCGCGGCGGCAACGCCTACGCCCGCCTCCTGCTCGGCGTGACCACCCGCGACGCCCACGGGTGGTTACTACTGCCTCCAGGTCGACCCGCTGCGGCGGGCCGCCGCTGCCGGGCTCCGCGTGACCGAGGTCCCGATCACCTTCACCGAGCGGTGGGCGGGCGCCTGCAAGATGAGCCGGGCGATCGTCGTCGAGGCGCTGTGGCGGATCACCGTGTGGGGCCTCACCAGGCGCCGCAGCCGCCGTAGCGTCGGTCGTGTGCTGGGCGGACCGGTCGTCGACCCGTCAGAGATGGACCGCGACGAGGTGCTCAGCGACGAGGCGGTGCGCTCCCTCGCCCTCTTGGCCGGCGGTGACCGACTGTCGCAACCGCACGTCACGCTTCGTCACGGCCGGCCCAACGACGCACAGATCGTGACGCTGATCACGCCGGGACTGCAGCCGTGTGGCCGTTGAGCCGACAGGGTGAACACACTCGTCCGTCGGACGGCGCGAACGGGAGGCACGTGCGGAGCAGGCTCGAGGCAAGGCGCGCGCTCGGCGTCGGCCTTGCGCTCGCCGCGACCTGGGTCGCCGCCGCGGGGGCGACCCAGGTGGCGAACGCGCAGAGCGCCTCCGTCGGCCACGCAAGGACGTCGGTAACCCGGGACGCCGCCGCTACACCGTTGCTGGCCCGACCGGCCGCGCCGAGCATCGCCCCCGCCAGCAGCGGCGCTCCGGTGCCCGCTGCGGTGACGGACGACCTGGAGGGAGCCGCGCCCAAGACCACGCGCCCCCCCTCGGCGACGCCGGCGTGGGTCACCAGCGCCGCGGCGGCGACCGCTGCGCGGACGCTCTCGCCGCCTGCCTCCCGAGCGCCGACCTCCGCAGCTCGCTCCAGCGCAGCACCCACCCGGTCCTCCAGGCCCAAGGCGTCGTCCTCGCGGAAGCCCACGCCCAAGAAGCCGACGTCGACCGAGGCGCCCACGACCACCGCCGCACCGAGCGCGGGGGTCGCCCGGGTCGGCTCGCGCCTCACGTTGGACGGCAAGCCCTGGACCTTCACCGGGTTCGACGCCTTCGGGGCGACGACCAACTACGGCATCAACTGGGGTTGCGGCTCGCCCGTCTACGACCTGGACCAGATGTTCGGCTCGCTCAAGCCGCGGTCCGTCGTCCGGATCTGGGCCTTCCAGGCGCTGGCCTGGAACAACAAGGCCAACCCCCAGCACCAGGACTTCGGCGCGATCGACAACGTCGTCCAGGCCGCCGACCGGCACGGCGTGAAGCTGATCATGACATTGTCGGACCAGTCGGGCACCTGCGATGACGGGGCCTGGCACGACCCCGCGTGGTACGAGGGCGGCTACAAGCAAGTGCGCCACGACGACGGCCGCGGACTGCAGGACCGGTCGTACGCCGATTACGTCACCGACATCGTCACGCGCTACCGCCACGACCCGGCCATCGCCTTCTGGGAGCCGGTCAACGAGCCGGAGGCGAGCACCTGCAGCGGGACCACCGGCAGCGGCTGCTTCAACAACAACAACCGCTCGTGCCCGCAGTACAGCGACCAGATCCTGCGGGGCTTCTTCGACGCCATCGGCGCTCAGATCAAGGCGATCGATCCCAACCACCTGATCAGCGCAGGCGTCGCGGGCGGCGGGG
>JAABUO010000633.1_pt1 | contig 55156 bp, 32 predicted proteins | sample 5559291 | NCBI WGS metagenome assembly JAABUO01 (sample SAMN10711878, study PRJNA513372) | rock metagenome | isolation source: Antarctica rocks | place: Antarctica: Victoria Land, Finger Mt sud | reverse complement strand
TTCTAGAGAAAATAAAAGTAAAATAAGAATAGCCCCTTCGTACGAAAGGAGTTGGGTATGTTAACCTCTGGTTTACCTGTTGTTTATTTGCCCAATATTTACATTATTAGTAGAAATTTAGCTTAAAATTTCATGTAAGGGTTATTCCTTATTATGTTAAGATAAGCTTTATTATTGAAAATTTTGAAATATAAACATAACATGTTTATATTGGGATGTTACTTACACTTAAGTAAATGTATAGAATAGGCACGGCAGGAAAGCTATGTTAATCAAAGATAAGCGCTGAAAGCATATAGGCAGGAAACTTTTCTTAAGATACTCGGTAGTTAAGTAGTTTAACACTACAAAGGACACTAGTCCAGATATTTGTTTTGAAAATGAATAATAGGCTTTGATTGAACAGATATTGATATCTTGAGGTACAAAGTACTAATTTATACCATAAATATGCTTAAATTAAGTAAAGAAACTAAATTAGATGATCTTAATTTAATCATAAATAAAAACACTGAGTTTAATCTCTATTGCAAACAATTTTTTTTATAATTTAACAACTGAGCAGTTTAATTACTTATCTAAATAGGTTCTTTTTTTAGATAAAAGGCTGCTTTCATTACCCATTACTTTTATAATATTGACTAATTAAAATAGGATAATTATACTTTGAGAATAGTAATGTACAATATGATGAATTACGTTCATGAACGTAGCTGGGCTCGCGATGAACTTCGATCCACGAAGATCACTAAGCGTGCCCATTACTATTCTGTCCAATTCGTGCACTATAATATCTAATTCGTTCACATATAGAGCTAATTAGAAATTACACGTGAAAAATGTTAACTTAAATAGAATACCTTTTACTATATTAATTTGTATTTATGTACTGTAATACGAACATAGCTCGCTTAAAGCCTGGTTAGCATAAAAGTAATGCAGCCGTTTTGTAATCGGTAGAAGTAAGTGCGGTACTTACACTGGGCTACTTTTAATAAAATAATCGCCTGGCGAGTGAACTACGTTCATGACATTAAAACGGTTTAACTGTTATGAAAAACATAGAGAACTTCGGGTTTAAGTGGCCCATTAATGGGCCATATAGCTACCGTAATAAACGGCTTAAATTAACTTCGTTCTCGCTAACAGTATAAAACAGTTAAATTATTTTGTTTTTTAAATAGGGTCATTAGTTTAATTGGTAAAACATCTTCTTGTCGAGAAGGAGTTTCCGGATCGACGCCGGAACGACTCGATTATATAATTTAGGGCTATAAACTTAGTCTTACCTATATTCGGCATAACAGTGAAATACGTTCATGAACGCAGTTCATCATATTGTAAATTACTATTATAATTTTGATTTCTATTATACTGGTCTAGTTTTGTTTTTAACATAGCAAACATAGTTCGTTATTGTAAAAATAATTATAAAATTTAGGGAGAAGTTCTTTAAGAAAGCAATTAGCTATAAATTATTTTCGTACTTATAACCCTTAAAATTCGCTAGAGTCAAACTTACTTTAAAAATGCGGATTGATGTAATGGTAACATAACTAGCTCATGCCTAGTTTATAAAGGTTCAAACCCTTTGTCCGCATGTATTGTATATAATGCGTTAGCAATTTACAGTGATAGAAAGTTGATAATTAACGTAGTTCACTCTAAAGGCTATAGCTTAACTGGTAAAGCAAGCTGCTCATGACAGCTGAGATGAGTGTTCGATTCATTCTGGCCTTAATTGCAATAATAACATGAATGAAGTTAACTATAAATTTAAATGAACGAGATAATGGGCAGGGGCACAGACTACATATGAGCCATGCCCTATTTTTTCACTTGTAATAGAAGTGGACAAAGTTATTTTCGTTTTTATAAATAGAAAAATAAATACGTAGATAAATTACTTAGGTTACTTATAAAAAGTTATTTAGTGGATAATGAACGAAGTTAACTCTAGCTCTAAAATTTATGTTTTTCAAAAGAACTTTTTTATAGTTATCTTAACTTACCTGTCTCTGTACAAAATTTAGTGTAAGAATAATGAGCACGGAGTGAACTTCGTTTATCGAAGTTAATTCCGTGCCCAGCTTCCTGGATCGACTTACCTTAATTTAAATTAGTTTATTTAATACATAAACAGCTATATTAATATTGTTATGTGCAATATATATTTTTTACATTGAGTTTGATGATGGCTCTGATTGAACGCTGTCCAAATGCTTGACACATGCTAATCGTACGTCAAAATTGTTATTTTATGTCGCGGCCTAGCGGTCGTTATATAAAATAGGCTCTTTTGAAGTGGTGTACAGGTGAGTAGTGATTGTTTTACTACCTTGAAGTAAGGGATAAGAAAATACCTTATGTGGCCAGCGAAAGCGGTTAAAGGAACAACGTTTCGCTTCAAGATGTTGACAGTCCACGGGAAAGTAGTAGCTACCGGTTTTAACCGGTAGCTAGCAGAAAGCCCGTAGTCGTGACTGAGAGGTCGATCGACCACATTGGGTCTGAAAAAACCCCAATACGTTATAGTACAGCAGTGAGGAATATTGGTCAATAGCCTAACGGCTGAACCAGCAATTTGGGAGAACGTGGAGCACTAGTATTTTAACGGTACATGGTGCTCTAATGGTTTATCCAACTAAACTTCTAGATAGAATACTGATAATGACAATTTTCTATCTATGTGTCTTGACAAACACACGTGCCAGCAGTCGCGGCAAGACGAGAAAGACTAGTGTTATTCATCTTTAATAGGTTTAAAGGGTACCTAGACGGTTAATATTGCCCTATATGGGAACTGATTTAGCTAGAGTTTTATGGAAGAGGTCACATTTAGTATTATTAGTGGAGAGATGAAATTCTGTGATACTTTTAGGACTGGTAACGGCGAAGGCGATGCTCTAAGTAAAAACTGACGTTGAGGGACGAAGGCTTTGGTAGCAAACAGGATGTGCGACCTGATAAATTCTAACAAAAATTGTATAACTGAGAATGAACGTAGCTGGGCATGAACTATGTCCTGATTCACGCCCATTATCTGATTATACATTGTATTTCATCTTACATTAGCCTAAATAGATATGCATTTTGGGTAACTAATTTGTATAAAGCTCTATTAAAACGATTATCTAATGAAATAATCTTGGCTTTCTTTCATGGTCAGAGAAATCGAATCAATGTAATTAAAACTTTTCCCCTTGCTAGGGTTGCAAAAAAGCAATTAGTTAGGCATTTAACGTGTCCTTGGTTAAATAAAGATGTACAAACAACTAAAAAAGTAAAGTTGAGACCTAAAAAAGAGTGTTTTTGTTAGGAAACAGGGTAATGCCTATAATCTGTAATAATTTTATTATTACCGGGTTTACTGTAAAGTGAACTAACGATTAGAGGTAAAAGGATAGCGTAAAAAGCTAATGCCGGTATGTAATGTGACGGATAGAACTATATTGTTTAACTTGAAAAAGTGCTGACTTACGCATAGATGTTATTTATGCTATATACATAGTGAACTACGTTCATCATATAAATTTAAACAATACTTAAGTGATAACAATTAAATGAACGAAGTTCATATAGTCGTAAATAATGTTTAAGCCGTATGCCATGAAAGTGGCACGTACGGTTTTAAGAGGGGGAAAGTTCGCAAGAACCTACCTATCTCAACTAGGTACCCTAATAGTCTTAGCAGAGAATGATGAGTGCCATAGGTTAGAATTAATTTGATCTATAAATGAAAGTGTAAGCATTCCACCTCAAGAGTAATGTGGCAACGCAGAAACTGAAATCATTAGACCGTGTCTGAAACCAGTAGTGAAGTATGTTGTTTAATTCGATGATCCACGAAAAATCTTACCACAATTTGAATGTTATTAAAATTTCACAAGTGTTGCACGGCTGTCTTCAGTTAATGTCGTGAGATGCAGGTTAGCTCCGTAAATTAACGTAAACCCTTGCTTTATTTTTATATAGAGCAGTTCCCCAATAATTGGATAAGATAACAGGGACCAAGACAAGTCATCATGGCCTGAATATTGTGGGCTACAGACGTGCCACGTATGCCTATACAAAGGGAAGCAAAAATGTGAATAACGAGCTAATCCCCAAAATAGGTTAGAATAAGAATTGCAGTCTGGAATTCGACTGCATGAATAAGTAATTACTAGTAATCGTGAATCACCATGTCACGGTGAATTTTATCTCAGATAGGTACTAACCACTCGTCAGGCGCTGAAAGAAGTATGTGCAATAAGTTTGGTTACTGTTAGCTTGTAATAGGAAAGAGGTTCCTAGATGTTAGCAAATAATCTTCGTATGCGTGACTTTGATTGGTGTTAAGTCGAAATACGGTTCGTGTAGTGGAAATTGCACGGGATTGATTAGCATTAAAAATAAAAAAAAAAAAGCCTGTGTTAGGAACAAACAAAATAAACAGATCTTTACTGCGATATTTGTTTTTTCTGGTTCGAATCCAGATATAGGCTAATATTATGGAACTTTGTTAAGTTTGCTTTATTAAATATAATGAACTTTGATAATGTACAATTCGTTCACTATTTAATTGCTAATAAAACAATTAACTTTGTTTACTATCTATTGTACGTAATATTTGGGTTACAGTTGAGATATCGTTTGCATTTAAATCTAGACTGTATATAGCCTTTGTCTTGCTTAGGACGAAGAGATAGTGAACTACATGAACGTAGCTGGGCTCGCGATGAACTTCGATGAACGAAGTTCACTAAGCGTGCCCGTTACTATATCTCCAAAAAACAAACAATGAATTTATCTAATTATTTATTTTCTTCCTTAATATAATAAAATGTCTTAAGGTACATTGATTACTATTTCCTTTAACATAAGAAATATTATCTCAAAGTAAGGCTAGCTATGCTAGCCATACCGTACGCACGAAGAGAAGAAAGTTTGTTAAACTTAATAATTTTTATATTGTTAAAGCTAGTGTTAAAAATAACGGGCTTTGCTCGATTAGATTAAAGAAAAATAATGAACTTTGTTCACTATCGACATAAAAGATACCGACTTAGTCTAATATTTATCAATTCTTTCTACAAAGGAAGGTTCCGTTTGTGGGTATGACGGGTTGAACTGTAAATTCAATAGCTAATGCTGTCAAAGGTTCAAGTCCTTTTCTTCCTAAATTTAACTAAATGGTTTAATACTGAACGCAGTTCATATACGCAGTTCATCTTAGTTCTCTATTACTATTATTAGATAACGCTAGCGATGTATTGAAATTATTGAACTTCGTTCATTTAACTAATAAAAACATTATCCTTTTTTGATTTTTTTATTGGTAAAGACAAGAAATTTAAAACAAACTTTTTTTGAAAGTTTGATAAGGGAAAATAAAAAACTTTTTTTCCCTTAAATGGGCTCGGATTCCGAGCCCATTATATTTAAAGAAAAGAATTTTTTATATTTCTAGATAATAATTTAATGTGTATATGGTTCAAGCAGCTAAAATTATAGGTACAGGTATTGCTACTACTGGTTTAACAGGTGCAGGTATTGGTATTGGTGTAGTGTTCGGTGCATTAATCTTAGGTGTAGCTAGAAATCCTTCACTTAGAGGACAGTTATTCTCATACGCAATTTTAGGATTCGCTTTTGCAGAAGCAACTGGATTAAAGTGAATAGTCCAGTATAAATAGGGTGAATTGTAAAGACCACTACCGCTTTAAATTGGTAGTTTATTTACAGCGAAGTTTAGTTTAATATAACAGGTTGATACCGCTACCGTCTAACCACAAAACTATGTTTAGGTAAAAAGGTAGTTTTAAATTTTTAAGGTTTTGAGTTAAATAGTGGGCATATAATGAACGAAGTTCACTAAAAACCAAAAATAGCTCCATGAATTTTTAATTATCCAATTTAAAACTTGTTAAATAGCTAAAAACGTTAAACGACTAGTATATTAGTATTATTAATAATATTTCTAATGAAAAAAGTACATGAACTTAGTTCAATAGCTCCCTAGATTTAAATTAAGTAGAGAAAAAGTTAGATAACGAACTGGGCATAAGTGAACGAAGTTCATCTAGTTCGCATTTATTTCCTTGAATATATTTAAATTATGACATAGTCTAAACAACAACGAAAGTTGTTGAATAATAAAATTTTGTATTTGCTTTAATGATGGCTTTCTTATTATTATACGTAGCCTAAGTTATTATTTTATTTTCTTGTTGAAGCAAGAATAATAATAAAGCCTTCATAGCTCAACGGTAGAGCGGAATACTGTTAATATTTTTATAGATGTTCGATTCATCTTGAAGGCTTTAATTAAGTACTTTGCTTTTATTTACTTTTTAATTCAGTGAACCTCTTGGGTAGAGATAATGAACGTATTGTGCTATTAAATGGGCTATGCTCTATAACATTATCTTTTTGTTTTCTTTAACTTTGTTAATTGTAATAATGGTTTAGAGAACATAGTTCTTTAAAGGGGATATAGTTTAATTGGTAAAACTGCGATTTTGCGTATCGTTGTTTCAGGATCGAGTCCTGATATCTCCATATTTTTAAATAACAAGGTTTTCTAATGTAAAAAACAAAAACTTTAACAAAGTCCGAAAATATTTATAGATAAAAATAGCATATATCTATTATCCTAATCTGTTTACTTATTCTCAGGGATAAACTTCATTTATATGCTGGCTACATAACACTACCCACTAGTGCTTTAAATAACTACGTTTCCTATAGCCTTAATTTGCATGAACGAAGTTAATAACTTCGTTCATGCAATTACTAAATATAGCTCGAGAAGCTCAATTGGTAGAGCGGAACACTGAAGATGTTTAGGCTATAAGTTCAAGTCTTATCTCGAGCATTAGTAAATTACTTTAAAAACATTACTTATTTTCAATATCTTTTTTAAAGTAAATATAGTAATAGTAATGGACGTGAATCAGGACATAGTTCATGCCCAGCTACGTTCATATGCCCAGCTACGTTAATTTAAGTGTTTTAAAAATATAACGAACTATGTTTGGTATCTAACCTGTCAACTTTAAAAATTAGCTCAATAGGCAGAACAGTCATAAAATTATTTTTGTCTTATGAAAGTTAAGTGTTCGAATAACTTATTCCGGGAGAAACAGCTGAAGAAACTAGTGAGAGATTTTAAAATATAGACGGAGAAAGTGCCCAACCCAGAAAACTACGTTTAAATAAAGAAGCAGTATAAAGATATCAATAAAAAAAGGTCGTAATAAAGGAAGAGGTAGAGGATATGTGGGTGATGAAACTATTGAAGAGAGAAGAGAAAGATTAACTTTTATTTAGGGTGAATCTTTCGAAAATAGACAAATAAGGTTGAATAATTTAGCAGCTGCAAGATACAGAGAGGATAACCCAGATAAAGTTAAATAAACTCAGAAAGCTTATATTTCTTCAGGTTTAGGTAAAGTAGTAAAGAAGAGATACCGTTAAGAGAATAATGATTATTTGAATGTAGTTAAACAAAACTGGAGGGAATAAAATCCTGCAGGTGAAATACAATATAAAGATAACGCTAAGAAGCGTAAAGCAAACTTAGATATATTGTATGAAGAATACATTGACGGTGAAACGAATAAAAAAAAATAGGCGTGCTGGAATTGGTAGACAGTTTCCACTTAGGATGGAATGGTTTAAAGCCGTGCAAGTTCAAGTCTTGTTGCCTATATATACCGAACAAAATTCGTTAAAAATAAGATAAAACTACGTCCGTATATATATTTCGTTCACTCTTTTTAAATAAAACAACAATCAATTATAAAATAGTGAGACCAGCTAGTTTGCAGTGGGTGTTTTACTAATATTTAATGAACGTAGTTCATGAACGTATTGTACATTACTAAAAATAGATAGTAGACAATTCTTTATCTAATTTAAACATGAAGAACAGTTCCTTAAAATAGTTAAAATTTTAAATTTATATGTTGTGGACTAATCGGTAAGTCATGAATTTTTGGTATTTATTATTGAGTGTTCGAATCACTCCAACATAATTTATTTTTAATGTACTAACGGGCTCGTAATGAACTACGTTCATTACGAGCCCGAGTACACTAGAAAAGAAAAATGTTATTTTTATATAATGGGCTATACCCTTTTTCAAATAAAGCTAGTACATGGCCAAAGACTTGCCTTCAGTAGTTCGTTTTCTAAAAATAAACTTAATTATACCGCTAGCGTAATATAGTGATCGCAATTGGCATGGCCACACACTTCGTATGAGCCCCTGCCGATTCTTTTCTTCTAAAGGAGGATATAGTTCAATAGGTAGAGCGACTGTATGTGGCACAGTAAGTTCCCTGTTCAAATCAGGGTATCCTCCCTATTTATTGTATAATAAGATTAAGCTAGTGAACTACGTACATGCTAGTGCTACCCCTATATCTCTAAGGATAATTAAATTCGTTCATTTAACTAAACAATTTCATGTACAGAGCAGCTATTGTTTACAAATACACAAATTACTGTACGCTACTTTATGTACTACGTACACTTTATTATAAGGCTAATTATAGATCAAGCCCGAGTAGTTCAACTGGTTAGAACTTTAATTTCATGCATTAAGAATGAGAATTCGAATTTCTCCTCTGGCTTCACCAGTTTATACGGTTTAACGTATTTCATTCGGTATACCGAACAAAGTTCGTGATTTAAAAAAACTAAAAACATATTAGATTAAACAATCATTTAAATTTAGTATAAATAACATTATAAGTAGCTATTTTTTAAAATTGCAACCGTATTAAAAATACTTCTTCGATTTATATTACCAGTTAACTACCTAGACCTTTTGCTATTACACGGTAGCGTTATGTCGATTGTTTAACTAATAAAGCCAAACAGTTAAAATACAATAAAGGCAAATCAGGTATTTATAGTACAGTTTACCCTGTTAATCGGAAAGATTCTGTGGAAAATTATGTACATTTATAACGCTAGCGTCTAGATAAGTAAGTTATTATTATGAAACGTTTTTAACCAGAAAATAGTAATGAGCGTAGTTCATTATATATTTAGCATTGTTAAATTATATCTGTACCAGTCCAAAAATATAGCAAATTTATTTATTAACTGACTATGTTTCACATAGCGGCAATGCCGTTAACATTATAATAAGGATAATGTAATGAACTTCGTTCAAGAAAAAGAGAGTATAGTTTAATGGTAAAATAAGGAGCTTCAAACTCCTGGTTTTTGGTTCGAAACCAAATGGTCTCAAATTTTTAATGTACAAAGTTAATTCGCCATATAAATCGTTAATAATTATTTTTATTTAGGTAGCGTACAAAGTTCGTTATAATCTAGGTACACTAGTCGGTTTCTCTTTTATATTTAATATACTAGCCATATCATTCCAAAAAACACATTAATTAAAGGGTATAATATTGTGCTACGGACACAAATTCACAGGTTCGAATCTTGTATGTGTTAAACTTTTTATACATTAAAAACTAAAAGAATTAGCTCAATTGGTAGAGCGACCGTTTTACACACGGTAGGTTAAGTGTTCGAGCCACTTATTCTTTAATGTTAATTTTATATATTTTATTTTTATTAAATTATGCACTAGATAACGGTTATATATTTATAACTCTAGTTGCAACCTTAGCTTCAGTAATAAGTGCTTACTTTTGTTTACATTAGCGAATCAAATAATTTTCTATAAATCAGATTACATTAAGTTTTAGCAGTTAAAATAAATAATTTCCCACGAATATAGCAGGCAAAGCCCGTTATATAACGAACTATGTTCGCTATATAGTCTTTTATCCAAAATAAAAAATAAAAATTAATAATAAACAAGAAAGCTAAGATAGCAAATATCTGCTATAGCATAGTAAATACTTAATAGAAAAATTTTTATATTATATTGAACTTTGCTGGGCATGAACTTTGTTCACGCCCATTACTATCTTATTTCTTTAAGCAAATTAAAAAATTTCTTGTTTTTAACCTGAATATTTTTCAATTAAAAAAAGTAATGTATATATCCCTTACATTCAAAAAGAAAAATACAATTGAAAAATTTAGCGAAGCCAGAGCGATAAAAGGTAAAAAACGCCTGACTTCACTTTTTATACTAATTAAAATGTTATATATAACTACTATTATATCTATTCTCGAAGTATTAATAGTCACTCTCCCTATTCTATTCGTGGTTGCTTTTGTTACAGTAGCAGAAAGAAAAACTATGGCTAGTATGCAGAGAAGATTAGGTCCTAATATTGTAGGGTATTATGGACTATTACAAGCATTTGCTGATGCACTTAAGCTTTTATTAAAAGAGTATGTATCACCAACACAAGCTAATTTAATCTTATTTTTCTTGGGTCCTATTATAACATTAATTTTTGCACTTTTAGGGTTTGCGGTAATACCATTTGCACCAGGTTTAGCTATTTCAGACTTTGATTTAGGTATATTATATACGTTAGCTATGTCTTCACTTGCTACATATGGTATACTTTTAGCTGGTTGAAGTGCTAATAGTAAATATGCATTTTTAGGATCTTTAAGAAGTACAGCTCAATTAATTAGTTACGAATTAATACTTAGTTCTGTTATACTTTTAGTAGTTTTACTTACAAGTAATTTAAACTTAACTGTAAATATAGAAGCTCAAAAAATTGTATGATTTATAGTTCCTTTATTTCCTATTTTTTTAATTTTCTTCATCGGATCTGTAGCTGAAACTAACAGAGCCCCCTTTGATCTCGCGGAGGCTAATTATAATGCATGCATTAAAACTTTTAAGGATGTAATTATTACATTTATTTTAACTTATTATTCTGTATTTAAATATACATCATTTTTATATTTCAAACAATTTAGTACTACTAATACTAATAATTCAAATTCATTACTTAATCCACATTGAATAACCGGATTTACAGACGCGGAAGGTTGCTTTTCTATAAAATTTACACGATCTAATGACTACAAACTAAAGTGAAGAACTCAAGCACAATTTCAGATAAAATTACATGAAAGAGATTTAGTTTTATTAAATCGTATTAAAGATTTTTTCGGGGTTGGAACTATAGTTAAAGATAATACATATATTGTTTATAGCGTAAAAACAATAGAAAATTTAACCCGAATTATAATACCTCACTTCAATAACTATCCATTGTTAACTAAAAAATTTGCAGATTTTTATTTATTTGAGCAAATCGTGCTTATTATGGCCAGAAAAGAACATTTAACGAAGGATAATTTTGATAAGATTTTAAGTTTAAGAGCTAATCTCAATTTGGGTATGTCAGAAAAATTGAGAAGTTATTTTCCTAATATTGTACCAGTGATTAGACCCGAAGTTTCTTTACGAAAAATATCAAGTCCTCAATGATTAACTGGCTTTATCGATGGAGAGGGTTGTTTTTTTATAAATGTTCAAAAATATAATTATAAATTAGATCCTCAAAGAACAGATAAAATAAGGTTAACATTTCAAATAACTCAACACAGTAGAGACACTTTATTTATGGAAAGTATAATAAAATACTTAGACTGTGGTAGAATAAGCGATAGATATAAAACACCTACAGTAGATTTTAGAGTTAACCAGTATAACGATATACAGATTAAGGTTATTCCTTTTTTAGAAAAGTATCCGCTACAAAGCGTTAAGCAAAAAGATTTTAAAGATTTTTGTAAAGCCGCCAATCTAATAGCTAATAGACAGCATTTAACTTTAGGAGGTATAGAAGAAATTAAGATTATTAAAAATGAGATGAATAAGAAAAGAGTTAACTATTTTTAAAATAAAGATATACAAGGCTAACCTTAAAAAACATGTTTACCTGCATAATTAACTAGTTTGATTTGGCCTCGTTAAAGATTGCTAATTGCTGAAAAATCCTAAAATTTTACTGTATAAATATAGGACAATCAGCAGGAAACCTTATTATATTAAGATAATTAATGTACCGTACAAAGTTCGTTATCATATTTTGATGTATTGGAATCTACAGAGACTACACTCAATCATTAAACAACTATTGTTTAATATAATATAGTCCAACCATTAATGAGAATTAATGATTTATACTAGAATCATACATATAGTTATGAATTCATCTATGTATATTGTGAACTGGGTTCATTATTGGAATCAGAATTAGTTAGTGGTTTCATGACTGAGCACGCGGCGGTTATATTCGTTTTCTTTTTTTTAGCGGAATATGCTAGTATAGTTCTTATGTGTTTATTAATAAGTATACTTTTTTTAGGAGGTTATAATTTTAACTTTTCAATTATAAGCTCATTAGCCGTGCTTTGTTATAATATATATGAATTTATATGAGAATTTATAGCTCCTATTAACACAGAAGAAAATGTTAATTATTCATATATGTACGATCAAATTCAAAATGAACTTATAAGATTTAATGTGGATACATACATTGAAAATTTACTAAGTGATCCTAAAATAGAAAATATAGTATATGCATCTATATTAGGGATTAAAACAGTTATTATGATATTTGTATTTATTTGAGTTAGAGCATCATTCCCTAGAATACGGTTTGACCAATTAATGTCATACTGTTGAACTGTTCTGTTACCATTGGTGTTCGCTTTTATTTTATTAGTTCCTTGTGTAACATATACATTTCAAATAATACCAAGCAATGCCTTATTTTAAACCAAATAGCGGTATGCAACCGTTATATGGTAAGAAAATAAAAATTTGTGTATAAAATAGTATTTCTATAAAGTAGCGGCAATACCGTTTAAATTGTTTTAAAGGAATAGTAGATAGGTATTTATCATGAACTCTGTTCATGAACTTCGTTCACTAAAAAAAAATAAAAATTTTAAGCAAATGTATCTATTATTTTATATCGTTGGCTAAAATACGAAAATAACTTTGTTCTCCGCGCTGCTAATATATAATGAACGTATTGGGCAGAATAAAGGGCACGGGTAGTGAACTTCGTTTATCTAAGTTCATACCGAGCCCTATACGATGAACGTGGTTCACTATCCTAGTTCACTATTACTATTACTATATTGTTAATTAACTTTTTTAAATACATTTAATTAATTTGTTATTTCATAGTGAACGAAGTTCATTAAAGTACATGAACTGCGTTCACGAAAAGAAAAAAAAAGTAAAAATAGTTTATGTATCTAAAACAAAGAAAATATCCTAGAAGTAGTTTATATATTTTATAGGAGTTAGATGTACTTCGTACACTATCTTTTTGGCTCTCTCGCTTATTTATCTTTATGTAAATAAATTGTAAATAAGTGAAAAGATTTATAGAAAATCTTATAAAAAGCAAATTTTTTCTTACCAGAATATTTTTCATTAAAATAGTTACAAAGAATTTTTAGTATAGAAATTATAGTATTAACTCATACAGGGTTAGTTAATTAATAATAAATAATATTATTTAATGCATAACCTATATTATTATAGTTTTATATTAACGAATAAAATTAGTAAGATGTACTTCGTACACTATCTTTTTGTATAGGGCTATATGTACGTAGTTCACTATTTTGTTGATTAACTTTGTTAAATACATTTAATTAATATGTTATTACATAATGAACGCAGTTCATATATTTTCTACATTTAATCCACAGCATAATAAATATTCTAACGTACCTTGTTCGCTAGCTCTTTTTAGCTTTTACTTGCCTAGAAGGTAAAGATCTAGCTATTAGATCCGGACCACCAAAAAAAGTTTTATTGTAAATTATAACAACTGTTTTTACCGAATATAATTCGTTAAAAACACTTAAATAAGTATGTTTTAAGCAGGCTAATGCTTTAGCATCAAAGTAATAAATTAAGCTTTCAGGTTAATACCAATATTAATTTTTAATAATTAATAATATAAGCATATTATTACACAAGGTTTAGTGTGGAAGTTTATAGCCCTTCAAGTTTATTCCACTTAAACCCGAAAACCAGTTCAGTTTCTATGTTCTGAGAAAGATGATTCTGATCTTCAAATGCTAAAGATATAGGTACATTATACTTAATGTTTGCTTTATTTGCAGGATTAGTTGGTACAGCATTTTCTGTATTAATAAGATTAGAGTTAAGTGCACCAGGTATACAGTACATAAGTGATAATCAGTTATATAATAGTATCATTACAGCTCACGCTATCGTAATGATCTTCTTTATGGTCAAATTATATGCATTAAATGAAGCAAGTTCATCTAATAGAAAAAAGGCATGGCCGGGTAAGATAGAAATATTTTACTTTCTTTTCACTATATACTGGGACACCTCTTAAATGTAAGTAGGCAAATAGTGCACGAATTGGGCCAGAACCAGGATTTGGCCCATTATATGAGTTCACTATTTAAGAAACTAAGTTTTTAGGCAATCAGTAGGAAACCAAATAAAATTTAAGCTTAAGAAATATTGTTCATTTATATTTATTTGGGATCCTCAGAGACTACACGTGAAATACCTTAGTAAACGTCAAATTTAAAGGTAAATATATAGTCCAACCATCAATGAAAATTGATGAAGTAAAATAATAAATTGTATGCCAGCTATGATCGGAGGTTTCGGTAATTTTTTACTACCATTATTAGTGGGGGGACCAGACATGGCATTCCCTAGACTTAATAATATAAGTTTCTGATTATTAATACCAAGTATAGTATTATTCTTATTTGCAAGTGGAATTGAAAATGGAGCAGGAACAGGATGAACAATATATCCACCTTTAAGTAGTGTACAAAGTCACAGTGGACCAAGTGTTGATTTAGCTATATTTGCTTTACACTTATCTGGTATAAGTTCATTACTAGGTGCTATGAACTTCATTACTACTATACTAAATATGAGATGTCCTGGTATAAGATTACATAAATTAGCATTATTCGGTTGAGCAGTAGTTGTTACTGCTGTATTATTACTGTTATCACTTCCTGTTCTTGCAGGTGCGATCACTATGTTATTAACTGATAGAAACTTTAATACATCATTCTTTGAAGCAGCAGGAGGTGGTGATCCACTATTGTACCAGCATCTTTTCTGATTCTTCGGACACCCAGAAGTTAAATATATAGGCTTCTTAATGTTGCTATTTGCTGGGACTACTTCGATATTTGGTTTTAAATACTCCGTCTTAAATGATACAGTAAAAAAGTTAAAACAAAGAAGTAAATCAGCAGGTAACGTTTTTAATATTAAAAATGGAACCTCAGAGACTTTACGCAACAAAACTGTAGTTAACCCAGAAAATGTAAAAGCTATTTCTGTTCATGTACCTAAACATTTAAAGCCGATTACTGATGATCAATTTGGACATTACTTGGCAGGTTTAATAGAAGGTGACGGTCATTTTAGTAGTAAACAGCAATTAGTTATTGTATTTTATTCATTAGATGTTTCTTTAGCCTATTACATAAAAGAACGTTTAGGGTTTGGAAGTGTTAAAAAAGTTAAGGATAAAAACGCTTTTCTTTTAGTTGTAGCAGCTAGAAAAGGTTTAGAAAAAGTAATTAATTTAATAAATGGTAAAATTAGAACAGAAAATAAGTTCAATCAAATAACTAGAAACATATTAAATCACGATAGTTATAATGAATTTAGAAAAACAATTAGTTTAAAATTAAATTCAAATAATGATTTAAAAAACCATTGATTAGCTGGATTTTCAGATGCTGATGCTAGTTTTAAAATAAAAGTGCTTAATCGGAATAATAAAATTGAAACTAGATTAAATTTTCAAATAGATCAAAAAGGTAATAGTGTTTTATTATTAATTAAAGATTATTTAGGCGGTAATATAGGTTATAGAAATAGCCAAGATACCTATTATTATGGTTCAACTAGTTTTGGTTCAGCAAGAAATGTTATTAATTATTTTGATTACTATCACTTATTATCTTCTAAACATATTAATTACTTAAAATGAAGAAAAGCTTATTTAATAATTCAAAATAAAGATCATTTAAGTAAGGATGGGCTGGAAGAAATTATTAAATTAAAAAGCACAATGAATAGGTTAAATGAAACTACAGTTTAAGGTATAGTCCTCACAAGGATGTTAAATTCTTGAGTATTAACTAAAATAGATTATTTTTAAGCAATTAGTAATAACTATTTTGTTAATCAAAATATTTGTTATATATTAATTATCCCAGGATTCGGTATCATAAGTACAACTATTTCAGCCAGTGCTAACAAAGCAGTATTCGGTTATCTTGGGATGTTGTATGCTATGATGTCAATCGGTGTATTAGGTTTTGTTGTTTGATCTCATCACATGTATTCAGTTGGATTAGACGTGGATAAACTTGTGTTCACGGAAAAAATCTTGCTATATGCTGGAAACTCCTTTTTAAGTAGTCCACTCGTACTAGTTGCGTTCGGAATAATTTACTTATTATATAAAGGACAATCAGCAGGAAACTTTAGTTTTAGTACGGAAGCTACGGCAGTTACTAAAAATACTTATAACAAATATATAAATTTACCGAAAATTTCGGAACATGTTTCTAATCATAAATCAAGTTTAACAGCGGATGAATTTGGTTATTTTCTCGCTGGTTTAATAGAAGGAGACGGTTGATTTGGTAAAAAACAGTTGTATATTGTTTTTTCTCAAAACGATACCTCGCTAGCTTATTATATTAAAAAACAAATAGGTTATGGTAATGTATATAAAATTAAAGACAAAAAGGCGGTAAGATATATTTGTAAACATGGAAAAGGTTTATCTTATATTTTATCTCTAATCAACGGTAAATTGTTAAGTAATTATAAATATAATCAATTAATTAAACACAATTATGCTGAAGATTTTAATATATCTATTTTACCTCCTTCAAATCATTTAAGCTTAGATAATTACTGATTAGCTGGTTTTACTCAAGCTGATGGTTGTTTCCATATAAGTGTTGTAAAAAGTAAAACGCATAAAACCGGTTACAGTGTAAGATTAGAATATTCTTTAAAACAAAACGATGATTTGCCTTTAAAACTTTTATTTAATATTTTAAAAATGGGAAATCTTTCTAAATATAGTACAGGAATATCATGTTATAAAAGTACAGGTTTTGTTACAGCTGCAAATCTCATTAATTATTTTGATAAGTTTAATCTTTTCGCAGGTAAATATATAGATTACCTTAAATTTAGAAAAGTTTATATTATGATAACAGAAGGAAAACATTTACAAGAAAAAGGTATAAAAAAAATTATAAGTATTGCAACTAAAGGATCCTCAGAGACAAGCACGCAAGAAATATAATATTAAATAAAATATTATATTAAGATACTGTCCAGCTGAAAATAGTGCGAAGCAAGAGTTTACTTCGCTATTTTCATTAGCTTTTTGACAAGAGCTTATTTCACAGCTGCTACTTTAATTATAGCAGTTCCTACTGGAATTAAAATATTCTCATGATTAGCAACATGTTACGGTGGATCTTTAAAAATGACACCTACAATGTTATATGCTTTAGGATTTGTATTCATGTTTACTATTGGGGGTTTATCAGGTGTAGTTTTAGCTAATGCATCTTTAGATATTGCATTCCATGATACTTACTACGTAGTTGCTCAACTGGGCCAGAATAATTTATCTTCTTATTTTACAAATAAAAATTATTCTGCAACTGACTATATGCTGGAAACTGTATTTTATGTGTATTGTTTACTATTTATTAATACGTTTTATCTTTATAAACTAGATGTTAGTAGGAAGAATATTCTTTTAAATAGTCAAAATAACGATACCACAATAAGTTTGAAACTTATGGATACACAATCAGCAGAAAACTGAAAAGGATTCTCAGAGACTGCACGTCAGTTACCTGATAGTGAAGATTATAAATTTTGAAATTGGTTTGCGGGTATAATAGATGGAGATGGTAATTTTGATATTAGAATAGATCCTATTAGTAAAAAAAAAGTTCTTAAACAAATTAGAATTAAATTACATAATAGAGATATTAGAATATTAAGTCGTATACAAGATTATTTACATATGGGTAGAATTAGAGCGGATAAAAATAAGCCATATTCTACCTATATAGTTTCTTCTAAAGAAACTATGATGTATATTGTTAACAATATAAATGGTTTGGTTAGACTTAAAGTACCTGGTTTTAAACTGGCTTGTGATTTATATGATATACACTATAAGCAAGCCAATTATACTATACAAGTAAACGATCCTTATTTTTCAGGATTAGTAGACACAGATGGTAGTATAGTATTCAATTATGCTGGAAATAGAATAGAGTGTAATTTGGAATTTCAACATAATCAATATACCAGTAAATTAAATTTTGCCAATACTATATTAAATTGTAAACCTTATATTCATGTACGTAAAAAATCTTCCAGGTCAGGTGGCCTTAAAGATTTCACATCTATCGCATTCAAATTTCAAAACGTTGATAATATGCTATTTATATATGATTATTTTATGCAGAATAGATTATATTGTGATATGAAGTTTTATAGAGTTACTCAAATTAAAGCTTTTATAGAAATTAGAAAATTTAAAACATCACCTGTCAATAGTGTAGAGCATAAAATATACTCAAACTTTGTGATAAATTGAATTAAATATGATAATCCCTTATGATATAAAGTACCTTTTGTGATTAAATATCTCTTATATAAATAGTCTAGTTATCACAGGTAAAGATACAGTCCACAATTTAACTAGTATATAGATTGTTTATTATGTATATTTATTTATCTATTATTTTGGAAAGTTTCCCCAAAAAAACGCAGTAATATATATATATTAGACATACCATTTAAATTTTGCATTTCCACTATGTATTAAGTATGGGAGCAGTATTTGCTTTATTCAGTGCATGATACTTCTGAATTCCAAAAATATTAGGTTTAGAATATAATATCATGTTAGGAAAAGCACATTTCTGAGTAATGTTCATAGGGGTTAGAGTGAAGGGAAAAATTTTTGACTTAATAAAAGGAGTAAGATTTTATCAACAATCATCTCTCGAATCACCGGGTGATCCGAAAAACAATTTTCTTTTGTTTTTTGAAAATGTTAAACAAACTAAAAGCAATATTTATAGTCAATTAAGAAATAAATCAGGTATATATCTGTTCATTAATAATATTACTAAAGATTTATATGTAGGTAGTAGTGTTAATTTATCTAAAAGAATGACTAGTCATTTTTATCACGCTAATTCAGACAAAGTTACAAAAATAGTAATAACAAGAGCAATGAAAAAGTATAAACTTGAAAGTTTTTCTTTAGGTATATTGGAATTTTGTAGTTCGGATATTCTAGTTTGTTCGAGATTAGAGCAAAAGTGAATTAATTACTATAAACCTAAATATAATGTATTAAAAATTGCAGGTAGTTCATCTGGCTTTAAACACACAATTGAAACTATAAATAAGTTAAAAGAACTTTTTAGAAAAGAAAACCATCCTAAATTTGGTAGTATAAGTTCTCCCGAAACAAGAAAATCTATTAGCGAGGGGATAAAAAAATTTTACCTTACTAATAGTCACGCCTATAAAGGATTAAAAGGAAAACTTTCCCCTCAATACGGTATAGGTGGTGATTTCGTTTTCTGTTACAATCAAAAAGGTGAAGTATTAACTTTTCCATCTATTAACGCCGCTAGACAACATTTCAAAGTTAGATGAACATATATAAAGAAAAGTATAGATACTCAACTATGAGTTTCTCTATTAGATGATTTATGAATTATACAGTCTACTCCTCGTCAAACTTAATAACATTAGCCCCTGCCAATCTTTCTATATGCTGGAAACTCTCACAAGGCTTAAGTACTAAATCAATATTTATAATATTTGATCAGTAACAATCTTAAGTATATCTAGACAATCAGCAGGAAACCAATGAGTAAAAACATATTTATTTTAGTAGGATCCTCAGAGACTAAACGAAAGAGATTGTTACAGTAATCATACTGCGACAATTAAGATATAGTCCATATATGTACGTAATGTTACATTTTTCCCTCAACATTTCTTGGGACTACAAGGTATGCCGCGTCGTATAAGTGACTACCCAGATGGATTTGCTGGTTGAAATTTTGTAAGTAGTTTCGGTTCTATTATATCTGTAGCTGCAACTTGATTATTCTTGTACATAATCTATAGCCAATTAGTTTATGGTAAAGCTGCATCAAGATATACATGACATCCTGCAGAATTCCACAGTGACATCTTACAAACTTATTTAAATAGAGCATATGACTCTATTGAATGAGCTATAGAAAGTCCACCTAAACCTCACTCATTTGTAAGTTTACCTTTACAAAGTGGTTTAACAGGTTAAAAAAAATAAAAAAAAAAGATCAAAATAGTTTAACGGAAAAACAAATAGAAAATTGTAAAGGCAATGCTTTTACCTTTTAGATAAATGTTCGAATCATTTTTTTGGTTACTTAAGACATAATTAAATAAATAAAATAAAAATGCAATGAATTTATCACTAATACTTTTTTTAATCGGTATATTAGGATTTGTTTTAAATAGAAAAAATATAATTTTAATGCTTATTTCGATAGAAATAATGTTATTAGCTATAACATTTCTAATATTAGTAAGTTCAGCTAGCTTTGATGATATATTAGGCCAAACCTTTGCGATATATATAATATCAATAGCAGGAGCAGAATCAGCTATAGGTTTAGGAATTCTAGTTGCTTTTTATAGATTAAGAGGGTCAATAGCAATAGAATATAAATAATGTATTTAGCCATAATAGTATTACCATTATTAGGATCAATAGTTTCCGGGTTTTTTGGTAGAAAAGTCGGAGTTAGCGGAGCACAAATAATAACAACTAGTTGTGTTGTATTAACAACAATTTTATCTATAGTAGCTTTCTTTGAAGTAGGACTAAATAACATACCAGTATCAATACAATTATTTAAATGAATTGACTCAGAATCACTTAATGTATACTGAGGCTTTAATTTTGACTCATTAACAGTGTCTATGTTAATACCAGTATTAATAGTTTCTTCATTAGTACATTTTTACTCAATAGGGTATATGAGTCATGATCCTCATAATCAAAGATTCTTCAGTTATCTAAGTTTATTCACTTTTATGATGATCATTTTAGTTACAGCAAACAATTTTTTACTTATGTTTGTAGGTTGAGAAGGTAGAAATAAATGCCTTAAATGATATAATAAATATAATCTGTATTTTAAAAAATTATTTATTTCTTTGAGTAATTTTCTTGTACTTCGTACATGTAATAATAGAAGAGGTTTTCATATAAAAACTAACAATATATCTAGATTAAGATCTGATTTAAGAATAGGACCACACAATGAAGATGTAATTTCTGTATTAGTTGGTTCTATATTAGGAGATAGTCATTTAGAAAAAAGAAAAAGAGGTATAGGTACTAGAGTAATTTTTGAGCAATGCAATAGAAATGTAGAATATATTATGTGATTCCATGAATTTTTTGCGAGTAGAGGTTATTGTAGTCCATCTAAACCTAAATTAATTACAAGAATTAAAAAGCATAATAAAGTATTTTATCAGTATAGAGTAACTAGCTATACTTTTACTAGTTTAAATTGATTACATAATATGTTTTACAAAGTTATAGATAGTCGCTTTGTAAAAATAATTCCTCAAGACTTAGAAAAATATCTAACTCCTTTGGCTCTAGCTGTTTGATTTATCGACGATGGTAGTAAAATAAATAAAACAGTTAGAATAGCTACAAACTGTTTTCATAAATCAGATTTAGAATGTTTGTGTAAACTCTTAAACCACAAATATGATTTAGATGTTAGTATACACAAGAGTGGCCTAAATAAAGGTCATATTTTGTATATAAAAACTAGCAGTTTAAATAAATTTATTGAAATAGTGAAACCATATATGTTACCTTGTATGTTATATAAATTAGGATTATAATTATTATGTTATAGTTAAAAATTTAAATAATTAATAGCTATGTTTAAATAATTAGTAAAAAATAAACATAACGAACTACGTTCGCTATATTTTTTAATAAATTTTTAGCAACATTTTTGAAAACGGTTAAATAAAGTAAGGTAGTTTAAAGACCGTCGGCTTTTGGGCCAGCCATTAAACTTTAAGGGCTGGCCCTATATTGTCGCTATCGACTAGATCAAAAATGGGTACTAGTATTAGTGCTTAATGTATAGTCAAAATCTTTAGAAATTTAATTTCTACCAGGGCTTTATATAAATCCTTTTTGGTAATGAAGTACAGGAAAATAAAAAACAACTTTACATATAACGAACTTTGTTCGCTATATGTATTTTTTATTTTTAAGATTTGGTTGGTATTTGCTCTTATCTTTTAGTATGTTTTTGATTTACTAGAATAGCAGCAAATCAAAGTTCTTTATCTGCTTTATTAACTAACAGAGTAGGAGATTGTTTCTTAACTATAGGTATGTTTGCCATACTTTGAACGTTTGGTAATGTCGATTATGCTACTGTATTTTCTTTAGCTCCTTTTGTTAATGAAAATATTGTTACTATTATAGGTATTTGTTTATTAATTGGTGCTATGGCTAAAAGTTCACAAGTCGGTTTACACGTTTGACTTCCAATGGCGATGGAAGGTCCTACACCTGTTTCTGCTTTAATACACGCTGCCACTATGGTGACAGCCGGTGTGTATTTATTAATGCGTTGTAGCCCTTTAATCGAATACAGTTCAACAGTTTTAATCTTATGTTTATGATTAGGAGCTATTACTACTGTATTTAGTTCTCTTGTAGGGTTATTTCAACAGGATATTAAAAAAGTTATAGCTTATTCTACCATGTCCCAACTTGGAATGATGGTTATAGCTGTAGGATTATCATCATATAATATTGCTTTATTCCATTTAGTAAATCATGCCTTTTATAAAGCTTTATTATTCCTTGGTGCTGGTAGTGTAATTCACGCTGTAGCGGATAACCAAGACTTTAGAAAATATGGAGGATTAAGACCTTTCTTACCTTTAACTTATTCTGTTATGTTAATAGCTTCTCTTAGTTTAGTGGCTTTCCCTTTCATGACTGGATTCTATTCTAAAGATTTCATACTTGAATCTGCATATGGACAGTTCTACTTCTCTAGTACCGTTGTTTACTTTATAGCTACTATAGGTGCTATGTTTACTACATTATATTCAGTTAAAGTGTTATATTTAACTTTCTTAGCTAATCCAGCAGGTCCTCTAGCTAATTATAAAATAGCGCATGAAGGTGATATTTTTATGAGCCTACCATTAATAATTTTAGCCTTGTTCTCTATTTTCTTTGGTTATATTACTAAAGATATCTTTATAGGGTTAGGCTCTGGTTTCTTTGGCGATAACGGTTTATTTATTCATCCTACACATGAGATATTATTAGATACTGAATTTGCTGTTCCTACTTTCATTAAACTGTTACCCTTAATATTTACAATTTCATTAACTGTATTAGCTATAGTTTTCTCGGAATTCTATCCTAAGTTATTAATTTCTTTCAAATTTTCTAGATTTGGATATTATATTTTTAGTTTCTTTAATCAACGTTTTTATATTGAGTTATTTTATAACAAATATATTACTGACGTTATATTAAAATTAGGGGGTCAAACTACTAAAGTTCTTGATAAAGGTTCTATTGAATTATTAGGACCTTTTGGTTTAGAAAAAGGATTACTATTTTTAAGTAATAAAATAGCTAGTTTAGATACAGGGGTTATAACCTCATATGCTTTATATATTACAGCTGGTTTAATTTTTTATATGTCGATACCTTATCTTCATACTAATAATTTATTGATTATAATAATTTTTGCTTTATTTAGTTTATTTTCATTCTCATCTGATGATGAAAATAAATATCGGAACATAGGAATAAATAGGTCCATTTATCCACTACCAAGTAGTATGATTAAACCTTATATAGGCATCATAATTCTACCTTATGTGGATAAACTCTCGAAAGATAGTTATACTGAGAGTTGTTCTAGTTACGTATCGGGCGACATAGTACACCCTAGCGTATCTGATAATTTTATTACAATTATACATGCTATTATTAATATATTTTATTATAACGGTAATGTGAAAGTTCCGCATAATATTTCTTATTTTACGGATAAAGTATCCAATAAATTATAACTAACTACTAACAATATAAATAACTCGGTGAATATCGATACTGCTACACAAACTTTTACAGATTATTCCTTAAAAAGTTTACCTTTTTTGCATAAAACCTTTCACTATCCTCATTTTATTGCTTTAGGTTTATTACCTATATTTTGGGGTTTTATATGAACTGCGTTCACTTTATTAGGTAGTTTTATTTCCTTATTAGGTAGTTTAGTTAATTACGCTGCCGCTTCTGAAGGTAGCACAGGTCCAAGGATGGCTCTGAGTTTTATACTAAATTATAGCAATAGTATTACTATTACTAACCCTACTGGTACTTAAATTGTTGATCTAACAACTGCCTCAAGTACCGGTGCCGGATCAGCGGGTGTAGGTGCCTCAGAGGTATCGTCAACCATGTCCCCCTGGTATACCTATTTATCCAAATAGTGATAATTTGAATCTTACTAATATTTATCTTAAACAGCTAATAGAATTAATTAACTATTTAAATGTACAAAGTACATGAACAGAGTTCATGTAAAATAGAGACCAGGATAACCCTAATTACATATTTAGGCTTATTAGAGCGTATTTATTAGCAGGTCAAATCAATAGTTTTATCTCGAATTAAATAATGTACTTCGTACACTATATGTAGAATAGATTAGGTTTTATTAATAACACAGCTATAGTAAATTACAATAATGTGTTGCAAATTATTAACCGTATCGATAATTTGCAAACATTAGCCGTTAATCAGAGGGGTAATCGTCATAATCCTTTATTATTCGCGTAAGATTTAAGTCAATAGGGTGAATATGTAAATTCCTTTGATCAGTTAGTTCAAGTATTGCAGTCTGATATTTTGGGGTTATAACATGATATGCTTTATAACAGTTGGTCTTATTTTTACATGACATGAACTACGTTCACCTACCTTGATAATAATAATTTACTAATGAAACAAACTATGTTTGCTATAATTTTTGCTTTATTTAGCTTATAATGTACTTTGTTCACTTTTATCATGAAAAGAATGATTCACTATTAATATTATAATAAAACTTATTATGTTGTATGAACTTTTATGAACTTCATTAAAAGTCTGTATTATATATGCAAAAAACAATTATTATATTTAACGAAGTATGTTCACTTGGTCATTACATAAATATAATGTACTTTGTTCATATAAGACCTTAGAGATTCTAACTGGACAAAAAATTAATGCTATTTTTTAAGTTTACTCCTAGTAGATCGTTTGTTTTTTATTTTTTTAGTGTAATGTACTTTGATAATGTACAATTCGTTCACTAAAGTACATTATAAGTTCTTAAATTTTAAAGTTAAGATAAATTTGGTGTACGATTACTATTTACAGACTTGTTGTCTTTAACTGTAATAACTATAGTTCCTACCATTGCTAACAGTAATATAAATGAAGTTACTATTAATAAAATAAACAAATTACTATATAAAGTATTTCCTATACTAGTTATATGTGAAGTTTCTATTAATAAACTATCTCAACTTTTACTACTAATATTCGCTACGTTAACTGAACTACTTTTGTTTGAATTATTATTCATTATCAGATTTATTAAATTTAGTCCTGTATTTCCAAGAACCGCATCATTTAATTTAATAAAGAAATTATTCATTGAATTAAATAATGGTTGTAAACCATTATCTAATAAGTAAATAGAATAAGGTAATGCTCCTCCAACTGAATAATTAAATGAAATAATAGCTAGACCAGCTAATGGTAAACTATTTCTACCCTCAGTCACTAATTCACTTACCCTTACATTAATTAGCATTAAGATAAATAAAAATAAAATTGAGATCGCACCTACGTACACTAATAAGTAGGATAATCCTATGAAATTAAACCCTAACATCATGAGATAAATTGCAATAGTAACGAATAAACCAATTAGAAATAATACTGACAAGATAGGATTTTTGCTAATAATGACAGAAATACCGAAAAAAATGCAAATTAAGGTTAAAATGAAAAGAAATTCAGCCATGTAACCGTTACTGGTTGATTCATGTAAAATAAAGAAATTATAATATGGCATAATGTCAAAAATAAATATTAACTATCCCTCAAAGAATGAATAAAAAAAAATTCAGAAAAAATTTTTTTAAACAAATAGCGAACAAACTGGTCTTTATTTGTTTGTCCCTTAAAATATTAAATACCACAAAATGGGATAGTAGTATTAAGCAAAATAGAAATAATCTGTTTAGATATATGACCAGTATTCACTTTATTACCTAGCAAATTATGTTTTCCTTGGGTAAAAAGGAAACAAGCTTTGCCTTTATAAACACGAAGATAACAAAATTTTTAATTAAAGCTGAACAAGTTAATGTAAATTAAAAATCCATAACCAAGTAGTATTAGCCAAACTAATAGTACGTCGTATTTAAAACCCACAACATAAATAAGAAGGCAAATTCTTATTTAAGACTCGAACTTAAATCAAAATATTAGAAGTATCTTGCTCTACCTTTGAGCTAATAAGAACTTTTTTAAATGCAATACAAATCTATTAAGATATCCAGAGTCAAAGTGTTACACGAAGTTACCTAAATTAGAGAGTGAATCGGGTTATTATGATTCGAACATAACTACTCCTTAACCCAAATAAGGCGCCTAACCAACCTGGCTCTAACCCGTATATATATATTATAACAAAGTCTGTTTGTTTAAATAACACTGTACTTCGCATAACTATATCTAGTTACTTATTAAATATACTAGGTAACTATAACTACCTCAATTAAACAAAATAGCGGATAACAAACTATGTTTGCTATAATATAATAGTGAACGTATTGGGCATAAAAGTAATAGTGAACGAAGTTCCCTATAACTATTATTTCCTACGCAATTAACAGAGAATATCCGATTCGAACGGATGTAGTTTTTTAAACTAAATAAGTTTCAAGCTTACCGCTATAGACCACTCAGCCAATTCTCTTTTAGGGACCAGGGCTATACCGAACAAAGTTCGTTATTTCCTTAAAAAAATTAATATCATGAACGAATTGGGCATGAACTTCGTTCACACCTTTACTATAACTTATAAATAAAATAACGCTCGCGAGATAATGTATTGGGCATAATAGTGAATACAGTTCCTGAATGCAGTTCATCTTAGTTCTCTATTACTATTATTAACAAACTTTATTAAAAATCTCGCGAGAGAACGTCTTGGGCATAGCCCTTTATTATCTTGCAACCTATCCCGGTTATTTGGCAGTTAGATTGATTCCTCAACGAATCGAACGTCGAACATATCCTTATCAAGAATACGCTTTACCTATTAAGCTAAGGAACCTTTAGTGAATAGCCTAATGTATTATAGCCTTATGAATTAATCTTCTATAAATATAACGAACTAATATAGATAACGAACTTTGTTCGCTAGAACAAAGTTCGTTAAAAGATTTATTTTGGTTTTAATCGATTAGCGGGCCATAGCCCATGTAAAAGTAGAGATATAAACTTCGTCTTTTACCTAGTTAGCTATTATTTTACATGAACTTAGCTGGGCACGCAATGAACGAAGTTCATTGCGTGCCCATTACTATATAAAAATTTTAAGTTATTTAGCGGCATGGCACAGGCAAGATAATTTCGTTATTTAAACGGAAAAGAGATGATTCGAACATCCAAGTGTTAAATACACAATATTTAGCAAATACTTCGCCCTACCTATAGCAACTTTTCCTTTTAGATAGTGGCAGCCGTTACAGCAACCTTGAGAAATTATAACGAATAACGTGCAGTATCGCAATAACACTAGTGATATATTAAATGAAAAGAAAGGCTAGTACTGCATGCTAATAAACTTATTAGCTTAAACTCGTCTTAAGTAAAAAATTCACTAACGTAGTGAATTTGCTATTTAATTTATCTCTGTATGTTTTTTTAGCTCAGACGGGACTCGAACCCGTAGTATTAACATCGAAAGAGTTACGTCCTAACCGATTAGACCACTGAGCCTGTATAAAATTAAAATAAGTTATATTAAGGAACTTTGTTTACTTAAAGAGAAAAAAAGGGAATAACCTGCCTAGACAGGCATTCAAAGGTTATTTCTTCATTATATAAGACCTATGGGGTTCGAACCCATATATTAATGATTAAAAGTCACATATTTTACCTATTAAATCAAGGTCTCTTTTTATTGAACGAAGTTCATTACATTAATCACTAAGTCATTAAAGAAGAAAGTTGCAAGTTATCTAGCCTCTTCTTTAAAATTATAGGGGGATGAACTTTGTACACTATAATGCAGACAAAACTGATATTTTTTATGAATTATGTACCGGACAAGGGCGAAATGTTATAATTAAGTATATTATACGGCCAGTCGAATTCGAATCGACACACATCGTTTGGAAGACGATCGGTCTACCATTAACCTATGGCCGTGTTATTTTAGAAGACAAAGTGTCTAGCCTTTAAAGGAAGATGATTTTTTCTCTTTCCTGAAAAAATCAATGTAATGAACGAAGTTCACGATTACTCCCTTTACGCTAGCAATTATAATTAAACTATTACTCAGTTAATTATGTTAAACAAGCGGGCTATTGTAAATTAATGTACTTACAGAATAATGTAAACCATCTAAGATAGGAGCGGGATATATACCAAATATTACTGTTAAAGCTACTAAGACAAATAATATAGAAAATTCTCGTTTATTAAGGTCAGGTAGATTAACACGGAAATATTTAGAAAATGTACCAGCAAATACTATTCTGTTAAACATGAACATAGTATAAGCTGCACTAAACACTATAGAAGAACTAGCAAAAGCACCTAATAAAGGTAATCTTTCAAAAGTACCATATAAACTTAAAAATTCACCGACGAAATTAACTGTTAAAGGTGTTCCTGAATTACCTAAACAAAGTATAAAAAATAATATAGAAAAAATAGGCATCATTTGAGCTACACCTCTGTAATAAGTAATTAATCTAGTATGAGATCTATCATATAAAATACCTCCAGCACAAATAAATAAACCACTTGAGACAAAACCATGAGCTAATCCTAAAACTATTCCACCTTCAATTCCCTGTATTGTATTACTGAATACACCTAAAAGATATACTGCAGCATGACACACAGAAGAATAGGCAATTAATTCTTTAACATCGATTGTTCTTATAGTACTAATACTAGCATATATTATAGTTATAACTCCTATTAAATATACTATAAATGTATAATCCACAGTAGCTTTTGGTAATAAAGGTAAAATTAATCTAAGTATACCATATAAACTTAGTTTTAAAACTATCAAATTTATTGATCTCAATATATTTAGCCTACGTATTTTTTTATTATATAATGAAGGAAGTTCATCTAATCCTATATTTAAACAGTATTAGGGATTCGCCTTTACTTATACCGAACAAAGTTCGTTAAATAGTCTAAAAATATAATGGATTAAAATAGCGAACAAAGTTCGTTACAATTTAATACTCATTATTTAGAGAATATTATTCTCTAACTTCAAAAAATTAAATACCGACGTACAATCTCTCAAAACAAAAAGCAAACCAAGTTATCGGTAGTGTTATATAAAATAATGAACTTTGTTCACTATTTTATATGAAAGATACGAAGGTTGAGAAATTTAATTTTCTAAAGGAGATACTCCATCATTTTCATAATGGCTTGGACCATATTTTAGTAATTAAATTAAACCAGTTAGCTATTTATTCACATTAACCAATTTAAGAAGTTAATATAGTTTAAGCATATTTTATTGAACTAGGCTTGGCCTTTGGCCATTAACTTCGTTAAGAGCTACTCCATATCCGAAAAACGACTTGAACGTTCATGACCAAAAATCAGCGAATCTTAAGATCGCCCTGTCTACCAATTCCAGCATTCGGATTTTTTTTATCGCCCAACCTACGTCCTAAAGTATACCGGACGCACTTTCTCCGCGATAAATAGTGAGCACCTCCTTATTACAATAATCATAGCTAAAGTGGAATAACCTAAACAACTGTGAAACTACTAATACACGCAAATGGAATGTCGATAACCTGTGAAACATAGCTAACTTAGTCTAAACTATTGTAATCTTGTTATTGGAAAATATGTTACCTATATAACACCACCAATCTATTTGTGCCCTCCTATTAAGCATTATTTACCTAATTATTTATCATTGGCTTTATTATTAATAAATTAATTAGTTGGGCAATGCCCATTATCTTCTCTTATTTATATAATAGCACTAACTAGCTTCAATTTAATATTATCAAAATAAGCTCTTTTATCTCAATTACTCTATAATCTAATAACAATTATCCAAAAGCAAGTTACCCAAACAAAAAATGCTTTAATACCTAATTAAGTTGGAGGGTTCAACTCCGTTTTGCACAATGTTAATAATCATAGTTATATATTAAATTTTCTAATTTAACGAACAAAGTTCGTTAAATTTTACAAAAATAAAGATATATATAAAGTAGAGTAATGGGCTATGCCCTATACGTTCATTATATAATACAAATTGTTTTTTTTGTAAAGCGCTTTATTAAATTAGATTATTTATTATATATACTGGTATAAGTATATATAGCTAATTCAACGTACTTTGTTCGCTATTTATGCATAATAGCAAGTTAGGATAGAAGCTTATTATTTTTCTTCGTATTGCTATTAGATAGTAATAGTGAATTACGTTTATATGCCCAGCTACATAGTGAACTGTGTTCATCACAGTTCACTATATAATAAAGAACTAAAAATTACAAATTTGTTACCTTAATAGTGACATTGGCATTACCTTTTACTTTAAAAATTTAATTCGGCTAGATTAGGCCTAATGTACATAAACAACCGATTTATTCCGGAAAAAATAAGTATCAAGAAAAATAAGAGATATAGGGCATGAACTTTGTTCACGCCCGTTCTAAAAATAATAGTGAAGCTAGTTCATGTACGATAATGAACTTCGTTCACTATTAAATCAACTTAAAGCTATAACTAGTGCATTTTGCACAAACAACCGGTTTTTCGGTATCGCTAGCGTTTAATAATATTTTAAAATAGCGAGCTAGCGGGTTGAATAGAAAAATTATTCAAGCTTGAATAAGAACGAAATTATTATACAAAGCATACAAGTAAATGAACTACGTTCATTATATTTCCAGTTATATTGAGCTTGTATGTTAATTAGATGGCCGTGTAAAGCATATAAAAAGATTTAATCTGCGATATAACGCTAGTTTAACTTCGTGCATGAACTTCGTTCACTATTAAGAGAAAATAATGGGCACGGATATCGAGCCCAATTTATTTTTCTTGCATAATAAATTATAGACTACAATAAAGAAAACTTAACCTTAACTAATAAAAACAAAATATGAGAATTTTAAAACGTCATCCTATCTTGAAACCAGCGGCTGATTTCGTAATAGATTCACCTACTCCTTCGAACCTTAGTTACTTATGAAACTTTGGTTCATTATTAGGTTTATCTTTAGGTATACAAATTATAACAGGTGTAACGTTGGCAATGCATTATAATCCTAGTGTCTTAGAAGCTTTCAATTCAGTTGAACACATTATGAGAGACGTGAATAATGGATGACTTGTACGTTACTTACATGCAAATACTGCTTCAGCATTCTTCTTTTTAGTTTACTTACACATCGGTAGAGGTTTATATTACGGATCTTACAAAGCACCTAGAACATTAACTTGAACAATCGGTACAATTATCTTAGTGGTAATGATGGCTACGGCCTTTCTGGGTTATAACAATAGCCCCAAATGACCTAAATTGGATAACAAAGTTATAAAAAAAGTAAATAATAATTTAACAATCAAAAGGCATATATCTAGTTTAACTAGTTTTAATGATAATAATAACAAAAATTATAATAATAGCTCAAAACTAGTGATAAAATTTTTAGAAGAGAAAAACTTGAAACCTTTTTCTTCTTATGAAAATTTACATTTAGGGTTCACAAAATCTTTAGTTAAAAAAGAGACTCATAATCTCAGCGGGGTATATTTAATATTAAACAAAATAACAAAAGATTATTATATAGGATCAGCTTCTACTAATAAATTCTACCTTAGATTTTCTAACCATTTATACAATTTCCATGGAAGTAAAATAGTCAAATCAGCAGTAAAAAAATATAAACTAGATAATTTTGCTTTTATTATTTTAGAATTATTTCCTGAAATAGTAAATAAGGAGAATAATAAAAAACTTTTAGACTTAGAAAATTTTTATTTAAAATCTTTGTTGCCAAATTATAATATATTAAGTGAAGCTGGTTCTAGTTTTGGATATAAACATCTTGAAATAATCAAGATGAAAATGAGATCTAACTATAGTTTAGAACGTCGTATTAAAATAGGTAATTTAAACAGAGGTAAAACACTATCGTTAGAAACCAGACAAAAGTTAAAAGAAGTAAGTTTACTCCGTAAACCTTTCATTTATTCTGAACAAGGTATATTAAATATGAAAAAAAAAGCTAAACCTATTATAATTTATAATTTAGATAATACTGTATATGGTGAGTATTCTAGTATAGTAGAAACAGCTAAATGTTTAAATTGTAATGTAAAAACGATTAACAGAGCATTGAAAACAGAAAAAAAATTATTAAAGAAACGTTGAATTATTAAACTTAATTAACTTTACTAAATTTAGGTTATAGTCCCATGAATATAAATTTCTATACAATTTTTAGGAAAAAATAGAATTAAACTGGAATATCGTGACAAAGATATTAAAGAAATATAATACAAACACCATATTTCTTTGGCAATGTTAGTGAAAACGGTTAAAGATGCTTTAACATTAAGACCGTCGGTTACCTAAATAATCGCTACAGACTACACCACTAATGGGTGGCTGAAATGCTGCTTAATGTATAGTCGAAACTTATAGCTTATAAGCTAACATAATATACTAAGATTAGGTATATTATCGTCCAGGCTATAGTCTGGGATAAGTTTGTACGTTTTACCTTACGGACAAATGTCATTATGAGGTGCAACCGTTATTACTAACCTTTTAAGTGCTATTCCATGAATCGGACAAGATATAGTTGAGTCAATAAATGCTATATATTATATAAACACAAACATGTCATATTTACATGAAATAACAAATGAATTAAATCTATTACCAATAATAGGGACTATTAATCCCTTGGCTATGAAGCATAGAATGATAAAATTAAGCTATAGTGAGTATCTTTCTATACCTAAAGATTTCATCGCTTTTTTTGTAGGGTTTATAGATGGGGATGGTTATATACGGGCAACTAAAACAGAAGAAAATTATATAGGTATTAATATGGTTATATCCTTAAATATAAAAGATTTATCTAGTTTAACTTATATACAATCTGTCTTAAATATAGGGAAAATTTATACATATTACGATAGAAAAAACCCTTGTTGTAAATTGAGTTGAAATAAAACTGAACTTCAAAAAATAATATTTCCCTTATTAGTATATCATAACATATATTTTTTAACTGAAACACGTACAAACCAGTTTAACAAAGCAATGCATATAATGAAGAACAATATTAAATTTTATTCAGAAATAGGTACAAATATACCTATTGTATTTAAACAGCCCACTAACGCGATTCAGTATACTGAACTTTCTTTTTTTAAAAACTGAATTGTAGGATTTACGGCATCTGAAGGATCTTTTTGTATTAAAAACAATAATGATGCTTGTTATCAATTGAAACAAATAGTACACGTTAATTTATTTAACGCTTTTAAATCTATATTTGAAACAGATAGAAAAATAACCATAGACCAAGAAAGACATATGCAGTTTAGTGTTAGTTCTAAAAAAGACATACAAACTGTAATTAATTTTTTTTCTTTTTCAGGGAATCACCCTTTAATAGGTCTTAAACTAATTCAATATCAAAAATGATTAGATAATCTTCGTAACAGTTACAGATATAAAAACCTTAAATACCCTAATTAAATCTAAATAATTTTAATGAACACAGTTCACTATTTTGTGTAAAAATAATATATATAGACAGGCTCCTTAAATTATAACGATGTTATACTGTTAATAGACTAAAAACCATCGTTATACATTTAGTGGCAAATAGAGGTGAATTGCAAAAACATATAACTAATCCCCCGTTAGTTAATATTATTTGCAGCGAAGTTTGGCTTGGTAAAAACGAAACAGTATAATTATTATTGATTATATTAGATTCGCATTGTCAAAAACGTTCAACGACTAGTAAGTGAGTGTACCAACAATAAGCTTATAATGAGAGCCTCACAATCTTAAACATTAAAACTTACAGTTTTGTGCATTAAATTTTTAATAAGATTGAAGACATAGTCTAAACAAAGCTTAATGGCTTTGATATATAAATAAATTAACAATCCGTTGTCTGAGGGGGTTTCAGTGTGAACAACGCTACATTAAACAGATTCTTCTCTTTACATTTTGTGTTACCATTTGTAATAGCTGCATTAGCATTAATGCACTTAATTGCATTACATGATAGCGCAGGATCAGGTAATCCATTAGGAGTATCAAGTAATTATGATAAAATACCATTCCATCCTTATTTCACATTTAAAGATTTAATAACTGTATTCATCTTTATGTGAGTATTATCATTATTTGTATTCTTTGTACCTAATGTATTAGGAGACAGTGAAAATTATGTAATGGCTAATCCAATGCAAACACCTCCAGCTATAGTTCCAGAGTGATATTTACTTCCCTTCTATGCTATACTTAGAAGTATACCTAATAAATTACTCGGTGTTATTGCTATGTTTTCAGCTATATTAGTTATTTTAACTACAGTATTAGCTGATTTAGCTAAATTGAGAGGTCTACAATTTAAACCATTGAATAAAGCTATGTTCTTTATTTTTGTAGGTAATTTCTTATTATTAATGGTATTAGGTGCTAAACACGTGGAAAGCCCATTTATTGAAATAGGACAATTAGCTACTTTATTATATTTTAGTTATTTTATTGTAATAATACCATTAACTACTATATTTGAAAACAGTATAAACGAATTTTATACTCAAATAAAGATAAAGTAACTCTGTCTAACGTCAATGCGCAATAAAAAAAAATTTTACTATAGGGATACCTGTGGTGTAACTATATATTTTTTACTTAAAAACCAAGGGGATGATCCAATTGGGCATGAACTTCGTTCACACCTTTACCATTCCTTAAAATTTTAACAGTAAAGATTTATTTAAGAAGGAAATTTTACACTAAATTAATTTAAATATGATTTTATTAACTTTATTACTAATACCTATATTGGGTATATTTATTATACTAACCGGATTATTTAATGTAACAGTAACAGGATCTGGATACAGAAAAAATGAAACAAGTGAAAATACTTATTTTTCTGAGCTTACTTTATTAAATAGAAAACGTATAAAAACTATTGCTTTAACTGTATCAATCATAAATATGATTGTTTCTCTAGTTCTATTTATATTTTTTGATTATTCTACAAACCAATTTCAATTTGTACAAGAATATCATGAAATAAGCCATTTTCACATATATTTAGGTGTTGATGGCTTATCTATATATTTTGTATTATTAACAACTATAATAACTCCTATAGCATTATTAAGTAATTGAACTTCTATAAGTGAAAATATAAAAAGTTATGTTATAATAATTTTATTACTAGAAACTTTACTATTAGCAGTTTTTTTAGTATTAGATATTTTATTATTTTATATTTTTTTTGAAAGTATATTACCTCCATTATTCTTATTAATAGGGTTATTTGGGTCAAGTAATAAAGTAAGAGCTAGTTTTTATCTTTTTTTATATACACTTTTAGGGTCATTATTTTTACTATTATCAATTCTTACTATGTCATCTATAATGGGTACTACAGATTTTGATGCTTTAATGAAAACTAATTTCAATTATTCCACACAACTATTTTTATTTTATGGTATTTTTATAGCTTTTGCAGTTAAAACACCAACAATTTTTTTAAATACATGGTTATTGAAAGCTCATGTTGAATCTCCATTAGGTGGAAGTATATTACTAGCTGGTAAAATTAAATGTAATGAACTAACTACGTTCCAGAAAAATAATAACGAAACCGAGATATAGAAACAGCAGCTAAATTTATAACGAACTTTGTTCGGTATTGCTCTTTCTTTCTCTTTCTATTTATTTTTAGAATAACCTTAGAATTTATTACTATGCCTGCTTAAAATTTAGTTAATTGCTGGAAACACCATCGAATTTAAATCAATGGCCAATCAGCAGGAAACTATTTGCTTTTTCTTGAACTACGTTCATTACATTTAAATCTGTATTTTGAGAAGATATAGAGTTAAATGAAAAGTTAAATATTTTCTTCAGAGACCATACGCTAAAAGTAATTTAATGAAATACATAGTGAGTTACGTTCAAGACAGTGTCTAAAATAATTGTGTGTATACTTTTCTTATCTCTAAGATTTTATTTTAATTAATAAATTATATTTGAATATATATGTTCTTCCAATTTTTATTTAATCAGCTAGCCCTTTCCATCTTTTTAGTGCTCGGTTTTTATTTCTTTTTCAGAGTAATAGTAATGGGCGTGAACAAAGTTCATGCCCAGCTACGTTCATATGCCCAGCTACATGAACCAAGTTTAATAGCTACTGACTTGCTTAAAAACCTTTTTTAATGTAGATATTGTACATGAACTGCCTTCACTATATTTAAATAAAGGAAGGCAGTTCATGTACCGTCTGCTAGATTCTTAGTTCTAATCAACTATTGATGTAAGTATATATCTTTAATTTTATGTTAAATAAATGCCTCAATTAGTACCTTTTTATTTTATTAATCAAGTAACATTTGTATTTGCGTTAATTTTAATTTTATTATATGTATTCTCAAAATACGTATTACCTAAATTTGTTTCTTTATTTACAACACGTCTTTATATCACTAAATTATAATTAGAAAAACGTAGGATAGATACCGAACATAGTTCGTTATTTTTATAACTTATATGAAAGCAACGGAACCAGACTCCCCCATTCCCTTCGGATATACGAAGCAAGTACAATCCACGGCGCTTCCTCCAACTGGTATAATGCCTGGTCCTAGCTAGTCTCTAGAAAAATAGAAGCGATTATAGCCCTTTAATGGTTCTTATAGTAGTGAACGAATTGTACATTATCAGAGTTCACTATCCATACAAAATTAAGCAAATTTCAGGAATAGGAAAGCCAACAGGTCCTCAAGTAAAAACACCCTTAGGCGACCCTGGTTTACCTGTCAAAAATAAAAATATAACGGTAGCGTTATAGGGCAAGCAGTAGCCAGTAAATTGATTATTTAATTTAATGTACATTACTATTTAAAATATGCGAAACAAAAGGCACAAAATTATTTTTTTAAATAAGGTAGGAAAGTCAGGTGCTTTTAGGAGAAATAACGAACTACGTTCGCTATTTTTTATTGATAATAAAGTTCTTTAACAAAGTTCAGTAAAAATATTACGAATTTAATTCGATATATGGGTAAAAACCGTAGGAAATGAGTAGTAAATAAAGTAGATAGTATTTCATATTTTTAATTATCTAATATTAGCTATGACGCCTTTCTCCAGCTTTTCTTTAGATTTATGTGTAATAACAGGAACCCGCTTATTTGTATCCATATTAAAAAATAGTAATGGGCGTGAACAGAGTACATGCCCAGCTACGTTCATCAAAAGGCAGGTTAGCTAACCTGCCTTACATAATTAAAAATTGTAACCTAAGGCTGCCCTTATTGCATACTATATTAATACATAGTTTTTCTAGGTAGAATTAGCGTATACGTTAGCTATAAGAATCGAAATTTATTATTTACAATGATATATACTATATTAAAACAAAATCTCTATTTTTTTGAACAATGTGATGCACCCAGACCATGAGGTATTTATTTCCAAGATAGTGCTAGTCCACAAATGGAAGCATTAGTGGAGTTACATGATAATATTATGTTTTATTTAATAATTATTTTATTTGCTGTTGGTTGAATTTTAACTGCAATAATAGTAAAATTTACTTATACTAATTCACCTATAAGTCACAAATATGTTAGTCACGGTACATTAGTTGAATTAATATGAACTATTACTCCAGGTTTAATTTTAATATTTATAGCATTTACTTCATTCAAACTGTTATATTTAATGGACGAAGTAAGTGATATAAATATGACACTATATATAGAGGGTCATCAATGATATTGAAGCTACCAATATCCTGATTTTTTAGATAATGATGGAGAATTTATTGAATATGATTCATACTTAGTTCCAGAATCGGATTTAGAAGATGGAGCGTTAAGAATGTTAGATGTTGATGAAAGAGTAATAATACCAGAAATAACTCATGTTAGATTCATTATTACAAGTGGTGATGTTATACATTCTTATGGTTGTCCAGCTTTAGGTATTAAAGCTGATGCATATCCAGGTAGATTAAATCAAGCTTCTGCTCTTATTAATAGAGAAGGAACTTTTTATGGTTTTTATTGAACAATGGCCATTACTGTAGTGAACCTACGGTTAAAAATAATCAAATTGACGGGAAACCCCTAAAGAAATCTTAACCAAGTAAGTATAGTAATATAACTTATGGCACAGGTAATGACTCGTGGTACGGTAATATCAAGATTTATTATTCAATGGGCAATCCGCAGCCAAGTTCCAGAATAACAAACTATGTTCGCTATTTGGAATGCAGTTCATCGACTAAACGGTTATTGGTGTTATTAAAATTAAAATTAATAATGCTTAAGATATAGTCAGCCCCCACCTGAAAAGGTGCAGAAAAATATAAAAACTTTGTTTTTTATATTTTTTGTTAAATAAACATAAAACTTAAAAAGCTTTATATTTAGGGAACTCTACAATAGTTTGCTAAACTAATTTTTCAACGTAAAAATAAACTTGTAAGTTTATAATTATTTAAAAATGAATAAAGCAATATACAATTGTAATATTTGCATAAAAAAAGTATTTTTATTAATCGTTCCCCTTTGGATAAATTCATCAAATTAAGCAGTATAAAAGTTATAACCTCAACTAGATCTTTTACAAAAACAAGATATTTTTCAAATAAACCAGAGTTTTTAGCGTTAGAACATATCCAGAGTGGAAAACCTACTACATCCTCAGTAATAAATAAAATATTATTAAATCAAAATATAATAGTTAATAATTCAAAATTAGAAGAACTATTAAAAGTTAAAGGTATTGAATTAAGTCTTCCTATATTTACAATTCCTTCCGATAAAGAAAAAGTAAACCTATTCACCGAATTAGTAGGGAAATCTAAATATAAAGGTTACTCAGGTGTATATATTTTTATACACAAAGAAACTAACCATAAATATGTAGGTTCATCTAATTTATTAAGACGTAGAATGGATTATTATTTTAAAGGAAAATTTTCCTTAATGGGTAAATTTTTACCTTTACTTTGTAAAGAGGGTTTAAAAGCTTTTAAATTAATAATATTTAAATTAGATATTAATAAATTTAAAAGTGGAGACTCTTTAGTTTTAGAACAATATTATTTATTAAATAAAGAATTTAATCTGAATCACTTAAAGGTTGTAAACGCTGGATCTTCAAAAGGTGAAACTATATATATTTATGATTTAAAAGGTACCATTCTTTATTATAAAGCTAAATCTAAAATTGAATTAAAAAGAGTATTAAATATACATACTGAAACTATCAACAAGTACGTAGATTCTAATGTACCTTATCTTAGAAATTATTTACTTTTAAGCTATCCTATACCTACTGCCTTAATAAGTGATGTTTCTCTAGAAACATTAAGAAATATAATGCAAAAAGAAAGACAAGATATGTATAAATTAGGAACTCGTAGAACGATTTCAGTTGAATTAGAAATTAAAGAGGGAAATCTATTTGTAGACTCTTGAGGAGATACTTTAAAATTTTCTTCTTTAACTTTATGTATTGAATATTTAAGAGAAAAAGGTTTAACTATTAAAAGAGATACTCTTAGTAAATATATAAAAAGAGAAAAAGTGTTTCATAATTTTTTATGTAAATATTCAAATAAAGCTTTACCAGATGATTTTGAAAAAGTAGGATTAATTTTAGATGAATATAAGAAAATTTCAGCAAAGACTAGTCTTAATTCATTAAAAGTTAATAGAAAAAATAGACCTATTATAGTAAAGGGGAACATTTTTGATGCTGAGCTTGGGAAGTTTGTGCATCAAAAAGAATTTAAGAGTATTATTGATACAATTAGATTTTTTAATAGTTTAAACCTTAAATTAGATAGAAAAACTTTGTATATTCGTTTGAAAGACGGTAAAGAATATAAAAGTTATACTTTTGCTTATCAATAAATAGTCATACTAGAAAATTGTGGAGATATTTTGCAATGTTCAGAAATATGTGGTATTTTACATAGTTCTATGCCAATTGCAATAGAATCTGTATCTTTAGAAAAATTCTTATTATTTTTATGAGAAAAATAGCAAACAAAGTTCTTGGCTATGCCATTATATTTAGTGAACGAATTGGGCATAGTAATAGTTCACTATTGCGCCCTATACGTTCATTATGCCCATGCCCATTATTAGCTTTTAATCTTAATTATTGAGAGCACGGTTAGTCTGACGAGCCAATGCGTTAATCTAATGTGCAAAGAACAAAAAAAATAAAAATAATTTTGTTCTTTTAAATAATGGGCACGAATAGTGAACTTCGTTCATCGCGAGCCCAGCTACGTTTATGTAGTTTATAAAAAAATAGATAAAAACACATTAAATGTACAAATATAGTGAACGAAGTTCCTTTAAAGTCCGACATATAACTTAGAAGAGATTAGCTGTTTACTGACCTTGTATCTTAAAACGCAGTTCAATTAAGACATATTATAGTAAGTGTCTTACTAATTTCCATTAACTACACGCATTATTGCAGCTATTAAAATTTTAATAAGATTTTTTTAACTAGAGGTGTGATAGTTGGCCCAGGCCCATTTCGTTCACTATGTAATGGCCTGGTTTATTTAACTTTTAAATTTTTTCAATTAAACAAAAGGAAGTATGTTCACATACATTTTAGTTCTTTTAAATGAACAGAGTTCACTTAAAAACGATGCAAGCTATCATACAAAATTTATTCGATCATACTATAAACTATCATATAGAAATACAAAATGCTCAAGCTTTCTTAGAGCAAGTTACAACTATTTTTGCTAAATATTCAGCTCATTCATCTTATCAATCAGTGCCTGATGATGTTGTGGGTACTGCAAACTATATGGTTGATCAACTAAATATTTTTATTAATAATACTAAACAGGTTTCATCCATTAAAGAGGTAGATCCTTTAACTATAGTAGATTTTACAAATGATATCCATAATAAGTTAACTAGCTCGCAACAAGCTTATTTAAATGCTAAATCGGCATTTAAACAAACTGTTGTAGAATCCCAAGTTTTATTTATTATTACTCGGGCTCGGAATGAACGTAGTTCACTGTGCCCGTTATGGGACTTCTAAATGCTTTTCACAATACGTAAAAAACTTCCAACTTCGTTAGATATCTAACAGCCATCTAAATTTTAATAAGATTTTTTAGCTAAATTTGCAAGAGTAGTTTAATTTTTCACCGTTAAATAGTTTAATGAGCGTATTGGGTATAAATGTAACTGGCGTGAACAAGAACAAAATTCAAGCCCAATACGTTCATTATTATGCCCGTCACTATTACTATTATTTAAAAAGATATAACGCAAGCGTAATATTAGTTTTCTTAAATAAACAATTAAAAGAAATGGAAAATATACTAAATTTAACAAATAATTTTAGCCCCCTAGATCAATTCGCGATTAGAAACTTATTAAGTATAGAAGCACCTATATTAGGAGATACTAGTTTTTCATTAACTAATATAGGGTTATACCTAACTATTTCAACTTTTATTATTATAGTTTTATACTTAATTAGTAACAATTATAATAAAGTTGTTTCAAATAATTGAAGTGCAAGTCAAGAATCTGTATATGCTACAGTGCATAGTATAGTTATAAACCAAATTAATGACAAAAAAGGACAAATGTATTTCCCTTTCATATTTACATTATTTATTTTTATTTTAACAAACAATCTAATTGGAATGGTACCTTACAGTTTTGCTTCAACTAGCCATTTTGTATTTACTTTTTCATTAAGTTTCACAATAGTTTTAGGTGCTACAATATTAGGATTTATTTACCATAATGTAAAATTCTTCTCTTTATTTGTGCCTTCTGGTTGTCCATTAGCTTTATTACCTGTTTTAGTTTTAATTGAGTTTATTAGCTATTTAGCTAGAAATGTTTCATTGGGTTTAAGATTAGCAGCTAACATTTTAAGTGGTCACATGCTTTTTAATATTTTAAGTGGTTTTACTTATAATATAATGAATTCAGGTTTCTTATTTTTCTTTGTTGCCTTATTACCTTTAATGTTTATTATAGCATTTTCTGGTTTAGAATTAGGTATCGCGTTTATCCAGGCACAGGTTTTTGTAGTGTTAAGCTGTTCTTATATTAAAGACGCTTTAGAGTTACATTAATATAGTAATGACTAAGTTAAATCCTTGATGAGTTACTGGTTACACAGACGCAGAAGGCTGTTTCCTTCTAAATATATTTAAAAATAAAAATGTAGCCAGGGGCTATTCCGCAAAACTGATATATCAAATCACTGCCCATCATTCAGATCATGATATTATGCATGCTTTGAAAGCTTTTTTCAATAATGTGGGGCATATAGAATATACCTCTGACAATAAATATGTTTCTTATAGAGTATACAGTAATAAGGACATAGTACAGACTATATTGCCACATTTTGAAAGTTATCCTTTACATTCCGCAAAATATATATACTTTGTTCTATGAAGTAAATCTGCGCACTTAATGTTTGAAAAACTTCATTTGACGGACAGAGGGTTTATAGAGTTACTTACTTATAAGGCGTCTTTCACTAAAAAGTTAGATGCTGAAATATTTAACAACAAATTTTATAGCGATATTGTTCCATTTAATGTTAATAATATTCTGAAAAATAGTAATGTAACTTTAGATCCTAATTATATTGCGGGATTTACCGGGGCAGACGGTAGCTTTAGTATAACTAAACCATCTTTAGTTGGAAGATGACCTAATTACGATGCTAACTTTAGAATACATCAAAACATAAGGGATAAAGAGTTACTAAAAAGTATGCGAGATCAATTAGGTTGCGGAAAAGTTCACATTCTTAAAGATGGTATGTGCAATCTATCTGTAAGAAACAAGTGTGAGTTGACTGATATTATTATACCATTTTTCGACAAATATCAGTTGAACGTACAAAAAAAACTAGATTTTTTACAGTTTAAGAAAGCATTGCTAATTTTGAGAAAAAACTTGGGAAAAGGTCTTTCAAATTTAAGCTTGGAAGATCGCCAAATTTTAGATTTATGTATTTCGAAAATGAACAGAAACAGGTATTCGTGCAAAAATGAAAAAAAAAGGGATTATGCAGATGGTTCTGCGTTTTGATTGCAGATCTTAAATATGAGGTTCGATTCTTCCATATCCCTAAAAAATAAAAGATATAAAGGGCACGGAATATATATGAATGAAGTATATATATTCCGAGCCTAGCCTCGTTCAAATAGTTCACTTAATTAGGCAAAATAGTGAACGCAGTTCATTATAGTTCACTATTACTATTTTAAAGTAAAAAATTTAAGAGTCTCTAAATAACGTTTTATATGCAATGCCTATGGATTAAACGAAGCTATTTAAACTAGTATTAATTTAATACAGTAAACAAAGTCCCTTATAAACTTACATATAGTAATGGGCACGGATAGTAAACTTCGTTCATCGTAATATACCGAACATAGTTCGTTATATTTTATAATTAATATATATATATACCGAGCTCTATACGCTCATTATTAATAAAAATAATATATCTCTATATAATAAATTAGCTAAAAGGTAAAGTAGCCAAACCGAACTATATTTTAACTAAAGAAGCTAAGTGTTCGAATCTCTTATTTTTTTTTCTTGTACTTTTATTTTGTACAATTCGTTCACTATTAAATGCTACCGTCGTTTACTAAATTTCTATTAGCTCTATGGTAGAGCGAAATTTTCCTAAATTTTTGGTTTAAGTTCGAGTCTTAAATAGAAAAGATACGTACAATTGGCACCACATTTGCAATGTATAAGCCTTATTGACGTTTAATTTACATTAATGTAAATTGGAACAATTATTCTGATTTTATTATTTTGCATGTATACGGGCATTGCCCGTATAATGTACAATTCGTTCACTAATATATATTTTAAATAAAACAGGCAACAAACAATTAAAAACGTATTAGTTAAATGGTATAACTTTGTGCTTCGGACACAAATTCACAAGTTCGAATCTTGTATACGTTATCTCACTAATTTGCATAAACTTCGTACATGTACGTACTACATTAAAAAAACTAAAAGAATTAGCTCAATTGGTAGAGCGACCGTTTTACACACGGTAGGTTAAGTGTTCGAGCCACTTATTCTTTAAAATGTTAATTTTATCTATTTTATTTTTATTAAGCTCAAACGCCGTCACATTAAGACGTGATAAGTCTATTCTTTATGCTAGATGTGTTATTACAATTTTAATTTCTTGTTTTATTTTATGTATTAATAGTTATTATTCACAATTTCACGATAAAGGTCTAGGTTTATTTGGTGGTTTGTACCAAACAAGCGCTATAACTCAAGTTTTTCATATGTTTATAATACTAATTACTGCTCTAATAATCCAATTAAATGGATTTTATCCTAGAAAAGCTTGAACTGAAGAGTATAGTTCATTATATAAACTATTAGTTTATAAATTTACATATTACAATAGCCTTATCTTAAACAAAATGGCCGAACAGTTTAGAATTATAGAATATCCACTAATAATACTATTTGTTTTAACAGGAGGTTTATTTTTAATAAGTAGTTGTGATTTAATTTCTATATTTTTATCTATAGAACTTCAAAGTTATGGTTTATATATACTTTGTGCGGTATATAGAAACTCAGAACGTGCAACAAGTGGAGGTTTAACATACTTTTTACTGGGAGGATTAAGTAGTTGTTTTATTTTATTAGCTTCTGCTTTATTATACGGTAATTCAGGTAATACTAGTTTTGATGGACTCTATGTAATAAATAATATAACAAATATAAAAGACAATATTATAGATTTAAGCGATAAAAACCCGTTAAATATAAATTCATTCTATGAATCTTATTACATAAACTTTTCTTTAGTTATAATGTCTATAGGATTTTTATTTAAAGTAAGTGCTGCTCCATTTCATTTCTGAAGCCCTGATGTTTACGATGCTATACCAACTGTGGTTACTGCATTTGTCGCCGTATTTGCTAAAATATCTATCTTTATTTTATTATTAGAATTAGTACATTATACAACTAATTTCTTAGAAGCTTCGACAACTGAAGGGCATGTGAATTATACATCTGAGGAAAGCAATACTCTATTCAATTTTTCATGAACATTTACCCTACTAGTAAGTAGTCTGTTATCTTTACTTATTGGTGCAATATTGGGATTGACTCAATTTAGAATAAAAAGATTATATGCATATAGTACTATAAGTCACGTAGGTTTTATTTTATTAGGTTTAACTATAAATAGTATAGAATCTATACAATCCTTTATTTTCTATCTAATGCAATATTCATTAACCAATTTAAACGCGTTCATGCTGCTATTAACAATTGGATATTCTTTATACATATACGTTGAGAAAAAAGATGCAAAAGGAAAAAAAGAGTCTAACGATACCAATTACAATGAGAAAAAAGAAAATACTCTTTTAACTAGTGAAATGGAAGATATGAATAATTCTCCTATACAACTTATTAATCAAATGAAAGGTTATTTTTATATAAATCCTGTTTTAGCTTTAAGTTTAGCTATTACAGTATTTTCTTTTGTAGGGGTTCCTCCTTTAATCGGATTTTTCGGGAAACAGATGATATTGAGTTCTGCACTAGATAACGGTTATATATTTATAACTCTAGTTGCAATCTTAGCTTCAGTAATAAGTGCTTATTATTATTTAGCCTTAGTAAAACAAATGTTTTTTCATACACCAGATTATAAGTTAAACCCAGTTTTAGAAAATATTAATTTAAATGCTCTATTAGTGCAAAGAAATAATCTTGCACTAATTAAAGATATAAATCTTAATGTCTATAATATAAAATTAAGTAGTAGCTTAACTGCAACTATTTCCTTTTTAACATTAATTATTTTATTCTTTATATTAATTCCTCAAGAATGATTAAACTTGGCTAATATTTTAGCATTAATCTTATTCAATTAAATGACATCAATGATTTTTTTTTTAATTTTTATACCGATATTAAGTTTTGTTTTATTAGGAATTAATTTTCTTTTAGCTCCACATAACCCTTATAAGGAGAAGAAAACTCCATTCGAATGTGGTTATCACTCATTCTTAAGTCAGAATAGAACGCAATTTACTATATCTTTCTTTATTTTTGCACTATTGTTCTTAATTTTTGATTTAGAAATAGTGTTAATTTACCCTTATACTGTTAGTAGTTATGCTAATAACAGCTATGGCTTAATAGTGATGATTCTGTTCACATTAATTGTAACTGTAGGTTTTATATTCGAATTAGGTAAAGGTGCCCTAAAAATCGAATCAAAACAATCTAAAAATATTGACAGTAAAAATAGTTCTTCCGTAAAAAACAATAATAAATCAGCTACTATGGCTTATATACCTTTAGAAAGTTCTTTAATGCCTATAGCTTTAATAAATAGTATAGGCTTAGATAAACTTTTAAGCGTAAAATTATATTTAATCGATAGACTATATTTAGATATTAGATTATTACATATATTTATTGTATTAGTCATTAATTTTTTTTTATTTGCACATTCTCTATACATAAACGATTTGGAATTTTTATTGACTTCACCTAATAATTCTGAAGGTCCTGTTAGTCCTGAAGTAGGGGATAATTCAACTAATGTAACTGATGATCTAGATAAAGGAGAAAACTCTTCGGGTCCAAATGGTTCAGGGGATAATCCTATAATTTTATCAGATTCGTCGGATAGCGGGTCTGATGATGGATCAGAGGATTCTAAGTGATTAGATCCAGATTTATGTCGTTGTGACCACATAAAGGGTGAAGAGTGTCCTCACTGTCCTCATACCTTTACTATCCCTCAAGAAGGCCCACCAGGCAGATGCTGTTTGTGTGGTGAGGATGGTGCTGATAAACTCTGTGGGGAAACCATAAATGGTTGCGAATGTATACTACATGATATCTGTGGAGTACCTCCATTATCGGAGGATTCCAGTGATTCAGATATCCCTAATTTAGCGAAAACCGATATAAATAGTAAAAAACGTCCTTTAGAGGACTATGGTGTAGAGAGTTCTTCAAAAAAAAGTAAAAATAAATAATTTTACTTAAATTTTGATTAAAATCTATATAATATCTATTTTTATTTAATGTTTATTTTAGAGAAAATAAAGAGAATAAAAATAAAAAAATAAACTAGATAAATAATTACCCGTTTTCTATAAGCCAGAAAAATTTAAATAGTAATGGGCACGTATAGTGAACTTCGTTTATTGAAGTTCAAGGTGAGCCCAGCTACGTTCAGAGGAGTTCACTCTATTTTACAACAACTTCAATAAATAGGATCCTTTACACATACTACAGTATTATAGTATATAGTTTGCAATTTTAAACGTGATATTTTATAATTTTTCAACTAAGCAACACATAAGAGATAATCCATTATATAATAGTATAAACACAGCTCATGCTACCGTAATGATCTGGTTCATCTTATAGAAGAATGTCTACTGGCCGGCTAAGATAGTAATCAAAGATCATTATTTTACTTTTTTTTACTAAAAATAAATAATGAACCAAAAATAGTAAAAATAAAAACATTATTGAATAAATTAAATGTAAAGGCTTAACCGACACATCTTAAAAAAAAATTAGCGATAATATGTTTTCTAGAAAACAGAAACCGAATTTATTATCTCTTGAGAGACAATAAATTATTATATAGTCCAAACACTATAATTGTAATTAAATAGAAATACTGTACAAAGTACATTAGAATTAAAAAATGACAAATTTAAAAAGAAGTGATTTTCAAGCTCATCCTTTTCATTTAGTGTCACCTAGTCCCTGACCATTATATACAAGTATCTCACTATTAACATTAACATGTTCAGGTGTGTTAACTATGCATGCTTTTTCAAATGCTAGCTATTTTTTATTTTTAGCCCTTATTACTTTAGTTTTATGTATGTCACTATGATGAAGAGATGTGATCTCAGAGGGAACTTACCTAGGTAATCACACTCTGTCGGTACAAAGAGGATTGAATATGGGAGTAGCTTTATTCATAGTAAGTGAAGCTTTATTTTTCTTAGCAATCTTCTGAGCTTATTTTCATAGCGCCCTATCCCCTACAGTAGAATTAGGAGCCCAATGACCTCCTATGGGTATTGAAGCAGTTAATCCATTTGAATTACCTCTAATAAATACAGTAATATTATTATCATCAGGTTTTACAGTTACATACGCTCATCATTCTTTAATACAGGGTAATAGAAAAGGAACTTTAGATGGTTTACTTTATACTGTAATTTTAGCTCTTATCTTTACAGCTTTCCAAGCTGTAGAGTACTCAGTGTCTTTCTTTAGTATTAGTGACGGAGCATTCGGATCATGTTTTTATTTTGGAACAGGCTTTCACGGACTTCATGTTATTATAGGTACAGCTTTCTTAGCTGTAGGTTTATGACGTGTTTTAGCATACCATTTAACCGAAAATCATCATTTAGGTTTAGAGTCTGGTATACTATACTGACATTTTGTAGATGTAGTTTGAATTTTTCTTTTTATATCTATATATTACTGAGGATCTTAATCACATATATATAAATTTTTCTGTAGGATAAAAAAAAAAAATAAAAGAAATTTCAATTTCTTGGGATTTTTATGGATGCTTTTACACTTCTTTGAAATTCTATGATATTAATGTATGACCCTGTAGATATGATTTTGTCAGTAATTGCTTTATTTTTTGTAGGATGATTAATAATATATCTCTTATATAAATTTTATCTTGCGGGATATATTAGTCCTATATCTTATAAGTTAGCGGTAGTATACTTGTTATTACTACGTGTACAAAGCATTATCTGTATATTGGAGTTTGTTCCTCTGCACATTTGATATATAATTGTAATAATAGGCTCTGTTTTTATTTTTTTTATTATTTTGATTCTAGTAGTCAAAATTTGGATTTAACTACTGCTTCAAGTAGCGGTGCCGGTGTCGATCCCTCTAGAAATAATAATCGTATAAATGTTAATACTAACCTAGTGCAAGTGTTATAACTTATACGATTATTGACTAGAATTTTGTCTTTACTTACACGAGTCCTTAACGTATTTAATGATTCAAGTCGTTCACATAATCCACAGTATTTGAATACAGTTATTCCATTATTAATTCTAGGGCGTTTGGCTCGCGATGCTTCTCCACTTATCAGGTTTAGATCTTTACCATTACAAGAATATATAATAATAGTATCTGATACAGCCTATAACGTGGAAAGTACTTGTAGCTTCGTCAGGGATCGTGTTATCAGAGTAGCAACCGATTTAGATAACAATTTTAATGAATATAGAGATAGTCGTCAGTGGGTTCGAGATTATTCTTATTTACGAGACAGGATAAGAAAAATTACGGGATTAAGAGCAAACTTGCGTAGATTACTTTAAGTTACTTATTAGAATTTGATTCACTATTTGCTGGTACTAAACTAGCTGTTTCACCTGCCGATTCTGGTCTATAATCTGATTCACTATTTACTGGCTCTAAACTAGTAGTTTCAACAGATAATTCTTGTCTATGTCAACTGTCGACACTGTGCATTGAATCAGTTGTATATGAAGAAGAGTAAACTCAGTTAGCAACCTGTGATTGATTCAGAGGTTGACCTATTGGATTTACTGGTTGACCTATTGGATTTACTGGTTCAAGTTTAGTGTCTGGAACTATAGCAAATTTCAGAGTAATCATAGCAGCATCAGAGGTTGTTGTACCATAAGAGCGTTCTGGTAAAATTATTGCCGGAATAACTAGATAAAATTTTGGACTACCTCTAGTATTAAGTACCTGAAAGAGTTTTTGTGCCTCTGGTTCAACTATTGATTCACTAGGTATTATATATCCCCCTAGTGGAGTTCTAGTGGTTTCGGCTATATTAACTGGAAGAGTTATAACCAATACACCGCTAGCTGGTGTAGTATCCGGATCAGTGCCAGGAATTGATATAAACAATTGTGTCCTACGAGGTGTTGTATCCTTTTCTATGGTAGAAGGTGTTATAACCAATTCAGTGCTAGGAGGTGTTATAATTATTTATGTAATAACAATATTAGTTCCAGCCGGACTTAGATCTACGTAGACGATAACATCGTTTTTCATTAATACACAATTAAATGGTGCTGTGTTAACGCTAATGTCTACTAATTGAACATATTATTTAGTATACAAAGTACATTATTTTATTTATGATATTATACTGCTTTGCATTTCGTTCTCTTAAAATTAGCTAATATTATATATATATACAGCATTAACAAATAGGATTAGTTAATACAGAACTAAGAGTATTATAGTTGACCAGTTTGCAATTTTAAACGTAATATTTTATCATTGCTCTTGTTTACAATGAAGCGATGATCGAAAGTATATAAAGAAATTATTCCGGATTAACAGCTATATACCAAAGGGAGAAAGTAAATAGAAATGTAAGACCTATTAGACATTTTCTGAATGCCAGGCATTTTTAAATATATTTTTGTAATTTTTAATTAACACTAAACAAAGAAAAATTTATGATTTTTTGTTATAACTAGAAAGGTTAGTAAAACCATATACAAATAATATATTAACTTTAGAAAATTTTGTTAGTGTCAAAAAGTAAAAGTAAAGTTCAATAACCCTTAGATAAATTAAGTAATAAACGAAGTGAATTGAAATATCTTAATAACTTCAGGAAAATAAATCAAACGAGATTCTATAACTAGTGAGAACGAAAGTAGAGCAGCCTTAAATATTAAAAAAATATACCGGACTCTGTCCGTGTAATTAAAATGGATTTTACATCTGTTTGAATATAGGGGAACCTTCCTCTAAGGCTAAATATGGTATATAAGCGGTAGAGAACAGTACCGTGAGGGAAATCCAAAGATGAAAGAGTAATTTTATAAGCAGCTTGAGTTAAATCTTAATAAGTAAACGAAAGCGTACCTTTTGCATAATGGGTCAGCAAGTTAATGTTAGATGCGAGCTGTAATGGCACAGATAAACCAATTATTAAGTAATGATAAGTATCTAAGATTAGACCCGAAGCCTAGTGATCTTACGATGATCAGGATTATAAAAGTCCGAACGGGTGATTGTTGCAAAAATCTCCGAAGAATTGTGGTAAGTTGGTGAAAGATAACACTGACTAGGATAGCTGGTGAAAAACAGTATAAGCAACTGTTTATGCCAGTGAGTGGAAGTAAACCTTCTGCTATAAACCATCAAATTGCGGGAACGCCCTAAAGCAATTTCAACCAAGTAAGTATGGTAACATAACTTATGGCACAGGTAATGACTCGTGGTATGGTAAAATCGAAATTGATGCACGAAAAGAAATGGGTAATCCGCAGCCAAGTTCCAGAATAACGAACTATGTTCGCTATTTGGAATGCAGTTCATCGACTAAATGTTGGTTGGCGTTGTAATAACAGCGCTTAAGATATAGTCAGGCCCCACTTGAAAAAGTGCAGAATGATTTAATATTTTTATAACTACTAACTTTGCACATATCTAAACTTTATCACTTAAACTTTTTGTTTTAAATAACGGAGTAATTGTCCAGACTAGATACCCGTAGCAGCTATAAGCAAGGTACACCGTAGAAAGGTACTCGGGTCATTGGAAGGCTAGCACCCTAACCCAGTGATAGAATCGAAAAGATAATCTCTGAAGTCAATGGATATATAAAATAACGGCCTTTGGCTGTAATCTAAACTAAATAAAGCTACTAACATGAATTTCTTTCTACAAATAAATAAAAAGCATATGCTTTTTAGAAACTATACTAGTAGGTCTAACACTAATCCTGTTGTTACTTACAACAATTTTTTACTGCACAAAGAAAAAATTTTTAAAGATAATAAAAATAAGTTCCTTGTGTATTGTTGAATAAACAATATAAATGGTAAAACTTATGTTGGTAGTACAGTGAATTTTTATTCCAGATTCTATAAATATTTTAATACAGAATACTTAAAAAACCATAATACACCTCTTCACAATTCGCTTTTAAAATACGGTTATTCTAATTTTACTTTACAAGTACTAGAATACTGTAATAAAGAAGACACAATTAAAAGAGAACAATATTACCTAAATTTATTAAAACCTGAATATAATATTTTACAAACAGCGGGTTCTTCACTTGGTTTTAAACATAGTAAAGATACATTAGATTATTTTAAAAAAGTTAGAAAATTAAGCGCACAAGCTAAAGAAAAGTTATCTATAGCAGCATCTAATAGAGTTCTAAGTAGTCTAGAAAAAAATAAACTGTCGGAAATACGTAAAGGTACTAAACTTTCAGATAACACTAGAAAGAAAATATCTTCTACTATTACTTCACTTATCGGTGTACCTGTATCTATTTTAGATACAAAAACTAATACAGAAAAACACTATATTAGTCTAACAGAAGCGGCTAACGATATTGGCATAAGCAGAACTGCTATAAAAAAAGCTAGTGTAACAGGTAATATTTTGAAGCAAAGATATATTGCTTCGCAAGTAAAATCTGAAAATAAATAAAAATATTAATCATTTATAAATGGATAGTTAATTAAACTATTTAGGGACAAGGACCTCAGCTTTACCTTACTTGTATTTAAATTCGAAAAATATAAAAGGTTAAAGAGGTAGATCCGTTTCCGCGAAACCTATCTAAGTAGGTAATTCAAATAACATCATGGCAGGTACATACTTACCTCTCAGGCTAAAATAAAAATTAGTATACATCGGGGGATCGGAAGATTTTATCGGTGAGTTGGTGTAATCGGAAGGGCTATGATAATTATTGAAGAATCAGACATAGTATGATAAGGTTGTATGTCTAAAGGGAAACAGCCCAGAACAAGTATGAATAAGGTTCCAAAATTATTATTAAGTGAAATTAAGGAAGTAGTTATAAAATACGACCAGGGGATAGGCTTAGAAGCGGCCATTTTTTGAAGATCTCGTAACAGAGCACTGGTTTGTTTTTCAGTAATAGCGCCGAAAATATAACGGATCTAAATAATATACCGAAAACTTGTCCTTTTTTTTATTATAGAGTGACTTTAATATAATGATAGACGACAAATGTTCATTATTATATTAAATTTATAATCTATGTAATAAAAAGGGGTAGCGGAACGTTGGGTTAATTACGGATCAATTTTAATTTAAAATTGTTAAATCACCCAAGTGATAATGCTGGCATGAGTAACGAAAAAGGGATTTAATATCCCTCGCCTAAAGCTTATGGAATTCGATTAAAGTAACGGCCTTTAAGTTTTCAATCCTAAAGGATTAAACAATGAGAAAAATCTATCATATATTAAAAACCATTATTAACTAAAAAGTGTCACTTGTATTATATTAACCTTGTTCATGTAAAAGCTGATAAAGATAATGAAATGCTTAATGCAAGTGTAAAGTTACACATCGGTCAATGGTTTTCCCTTTGACCGTTTAGTTAAAAGTGATAAAGGTTCTGGAAAAGGATATATGTGTATGAGAATTTACATGAACTTTGTTCATGAATTTATCATAAATTATTGATACCGTACCTAGAAACTAAGAAGTAAGCAAGTAGAGTATACGAAGGCGACAAGAGCTAACAATCATTAAGGAACTCGGCAAATTGACTCACGTAACTTCGGGAGAAGGTGGGCCATTACCTCACATTAATATGTGATAGAGAAGAGGAGGCACAGAATGGTGTTGTACGACTGTTTAATTAAAACAAAGCACTTTGCGTAAGATGTGAAATCAAAGTATTGAGTGTGATGTCTGCCCTATGTCGGCTGGCTAACGGATTTGCTTAATCGATTATGATAGGTTAGGCTTTGAAGGAACCCCCGATCAATGGCGGCCTTACCTGTTTCGAGATTTGGGAAATCTCATAAACGGGTGAAACTATCAAACTCCGGGAACCTCCTAAAGTTTCTGATACCAAACAATAATAGAAATATTATTAGTGGATGAAGTAATTACTCATGTAAGGTAATAAGTCAGAAAATGATCGAAAGAGAAATGGAATATCGCGGATCTAAGTCAGTATCAGGTTTAAGTAAACCTATAAATCAAGAACTTGATGCTGTAAAAGAGCAACGAGTAGACGGTAGTTGACCTTACCGTATTAAAACCGGTGAAGGTTTAAGGTGTACTCTAATGGGTTTCGAAAGAAATTATCCAGTAAAAATCCCTTCTAAGCAAATAAAAACATATTCAACCAAAATAGATAATAATAAATTGAATCCTTGATTTATTACTGGATTTTCCGATGCTGAGTCTAGTTTTAATATTTTAATTCAACCTCGCCTAGATAGTAAAACCAAATGAAGAGTAAAAGCTATATTTATAATTGGACTAAATAAAAAAGATACAGCTATTTTAGAAAATATTAAGTTATCATTTGGAGTAGGCCGGATATATAATTCAGGCACAAAAGTTTATTATAGAGTAGAATCTTTCGAACA
>JAABUO010000703.1_pt1 | contig 55176 bp, 55 predicted proteins | sample 5559291 | NCBI WGS metagenome assembly JAABUO01 (sample SAMN10711878, study PRJNA513372) | rock metagenome | isolation source: Antarctica rocks | place: Antarctica: Victoria Land, Finger Mt sud | reverse complement strand
GAAGCGCCTGCATTCTAGCCTGGGCTACTTGCCGCCCGCTGAGTTCGAGAAAAGCCATCACGAGAACCGAGACAAGAACCAGACCATCGCACCTTAACCGTTTGTCTCACTTCAGGGGTGCAGTCCATAATGTCCCCATTGGACGCTTCACATTGAGTGGAGGTGTTGCCTACGGTGGGGGTATGTTAACTTTCAATCATGGGTTGAGTTACGACCTCGGAAAAGGTTTCTCAGCCGTGGTTGATGCAAACGGACCCGGCTTCCAGTACACCTTTCTTCAATAAAAGCATCTGTCTAACAAGAAGCCGACTGCAAAGGCAGTCGGCTTCTACAACCCAGCTATGAGGCATGTGTAACAATGGTAATCTTTCGTCAACGCACGTTTTCTGTGTTATGCCTAATTTGTTGCTTGATCTGTTTCTGGCTGAACGGATCAAAAGCCGCCACAGAGAACTCACCGCGCCCCCAACAATTTGTTGCTAGATTTAGCTTTGTACCAATGATGATTGGTAAGACTGTGACAGGACAAGCTCTCATTAGAGTGCAACTGAGTAAAACCCTCATTGGCACCTTTTCTGTTGACACGGGTTCCGCAACAAGCGTTATCAGCACATCGCTTGTTCGGAAACTTGGTCTCGTCACCGAACCCGCAGTCAGCGACGGGAAGCCCTACATGATAGATGGCAAGCAAGCAACAATGGCAACCGTCCCGGTGCTCAAGCTTGGTGGGATAAATTTTCCTAGCCAGCCTTTCGTTGTTAAAAATGACAACTTTTTAGCAATGCTCTCTGGGTCATCTTTCGACGGCATCATCGGCATTAACATACTCCACCGGATGGCTACCCAATGGAACTTCAAGAACCATTCGTTGACTTTCTTCTATCCAGGCCAATTGAACCCAATCGATCTTAGACAGCTTAACTTCATCAATCCCAACATCCTGCCCATCACGGAGGACACTAAGGGAAATGGCCTCTGGTATGCTTCGGTGAGAATGACGAATGGCTTCATCAGCATGGATCAACGGCTGATGATAGACACCGGGGCAAACATGACAACAATCCCAAACTCAGTTGAGCAGCATCTTGGTCTTAAGCCTTATGGCCAAAACTTGTCCCGCACTTTTAGGGGTTCTTCTATCTTGGATGTCGCCAATGTAGAAACGCTCCAGGTCGGGGATTTGACCCTGCCTGAGTTCCCTGTTTCTATCCGCGCCGCCTCCTCGAAGAACGAAGTTTACCTACTGGGTTTGGATGTACTGTCAAATTATCGAGTACTAATGGACTTCCCGGCTAGGAAGATGTACTTGCAGCCGAGTGTTTCACTCGTTCCCGCCATCACCATCGGCCCGGCTCCCGCCACAACTACGCCGCCTGCCAAGTAAGCCATGCCGCGAGTGAACTTGTACGGCAACGGCCTGGTCAGCAGCGGCGGGGAGACCCTGCTGCCTGACGGATTGGGAGCCGTGCGCCAAACCACCAACAGCAGTCAGAACGTGCAGTGGTCCGGCACCTCGCAAGCCTTTGGGGTGTCTCTGGCTTCCAGCGGCAGCACCGTGAACCACTACCAGTGGGGGGCGGCAAGCGGCTACCGCTCGGACGGCTTTGGCCCAACTTATGCGTCTCCCTTGATGAAGGTGGGGTGCAGGTACTACGACCCGGAGTTCGGGTGCTTCCTGTCGCGGGACACGGACTTGTCTCAGTCGCCCTATGTCTACTGCGACGGTGATCCCGTCAATTGCAGCGACCCCAGCGGACACAAGGTAGGCGATCCCCCGCCACCCGGCCAGTCTCCCGACCAGGGCTACGGCGAACCTGGTGGCCCTGATGGGGATGGCGGCACCACTTATCCTAGTCCGGGTGGCAGCGGGCCGACCGGGGGCAGTGGAACCATTACGACTGGAAGCGGTACTGTTACTGTTTCGGCGGCTTCAGGAGGCACTGTAAGCTACTCAGAAAACAATCAAAAGATTAGCGTCGCGGGTTTGGGATTACCAACTCAAACAATCGGGACCACTAATGTTGTTAATCTTGGTTCCGGCTTCAATCTCACCGGCACGAACACTTATAACCTCGGCACAGGAGCAAGTACCCACAGTGGAGGCTTGGGTTACTCTCAGGGAGGCTTTACTTTCAGTTTTTCCTTCAATAGCAACGGCACATCTTCTGGGATGTTTGGTTACAAAGGGAGCTTCGACTAAAGTCTAGCCATTGTGCAACGGAGGCTGGCAGTTGACGAACATCTTCTGCCAGCCTCAATTTCTTTCGTCGCGGCGAACTCTGACAAATGTATTCATGGAGTGGATTATGTTTAAGTTTAACAGAAAGTGGTCTGTGCAAGTGATGTTGCTTTCAATGTCGGTCATGCTCAAAGCAACTCTTGTCTCCGTGCAAGCAGATGATCAGCCAACCCAGGAGCACCAAACCATTAGCCAAATGGATTTTACTCCGGCAAAAAACGGGACGCGATTTTCAGGTCAACCGCTTGTTCATGTTAAGATCAATGGCATCGCAGATGCTACGTTTCTGGTAGATACTGGTGCCAGTTCCAGCTTTATCGACACAAGCACAGCGAAAAGATTGGGACTGCGCTTACAGCGTGCCGTCAGCGACAATGGACAGCCTATAACCTTGAATGGGCGTCAGGAACAGGCAACAATGACCCAGATAACACTATTTGCCATCGGTCACATCCAAGTCAACAATGCGACCTTTTTAGTGCTCCCAGATAGCAATCTACAGGCAGGGTCGGGCAGTGTCTATGACGGAGTTATTGGGGCTAATATGCTTGCGGGGAGTGCCATTCTATTAGACAGCCCGCAACATAAATTTGGCTTCTGCTTGCCCGGCGCACTCTCGCCACAGCAACTGGGCCAAATCGGACTGGCGCATCCTTACGTTCTGCCGATTACAACCAGCGGAGGAAAATGGTTCGCCCAGGCCGAGCTAACGAAAGGAAGCAGTACCAATGATGCAGACCTTCTCGTGGACACCGGCTCTAATACCACAGGCATCTCAACTGTGTTAGCCGAAAAACTTCACCTGAATGCAACAGACTTGGGGGTGCAACATGATGTATACACAACCAAAGTAGTTGGTATGGGACAGGTAGATATTTTGCACTTGGGGGATTTGACGCTGCGAGACGTACCCATTACTGTACGCGCTGCATCAGAAAGTCTTCCATCTCTTCTAGGTATGGACATTCTTTCGAGCTACCGGGTGCTGATAGACTTCCCCGCTAAGAAGATGTACTTACAGTCAAACACCGCCGCAGCCGTTCCCGCCATCACCATCGGCCCGGCTCTCGCCACGACTGCGCCGCCTGCTAAGTAAGCCATGCCCCAAGTGAACCTGTACGGCAACGGGCTGGTCAGCAGCGGCGGGGAGACCCTGCTGTCCGACGGCCTCGGAGCCACACGCCAAACCACCAGCAGCAGCCAGAGCGTTGTCTGGTCCGGCACCTCACAAGCCTTTGGGGTGCCTCTGGCAGCAAGTGGCGGCACGGCAAACCACTACCAGTGGGGCGCGGCCAGCGGCTACCGCACAGATGGGTTCGGCCCGACGTATGCGTCTCCCCTGCTGAAGGTAGGGGCCAGGTACTACGACCCGGAGTTCGGGTGCTTCCTGTCGCGGGACACGGACCTCAACCAGTCGCCCTATGCCTACTGCATGGGCGATCCCGTCAACTGCAGCGACCCCAGCGGGCATGACTCAGTTGATGCGAAAAGCACTAATGGTCATGCGGCAGTGTATCTTGGCATCGGTATTGCTGTGACAGTCATTCTGTTCATAGTATTGTTGCCAGCAGAGGTGCCGATAGCAGCAGGGACACTAGTTGGGATCGGACTGGCTGCTGCAATCTCAGGTGGCACAACGGCTGCTGGGGTGAACATGATTAACGCTGGCAACAAGCAGGAGAAAGATGAGGCTGACGCTGCCACCAGACCTAAAAAAGGTATAGGCTATCAAGGAGACAAAGTGACTAGCACAGGCATGAATCAAGATTACAGCAACAGTGGCGGTCATTGGCATAAAGAGGGTGGCCCATACTCCGGGCCACCTAATTATCCATTGGGTCCTGTGCCCAAGTAATACGCTGATGCATCTCATATGAAAATGCAAGCAGGAATTGAACAGTCAAGATTAGCCAGAAAGCAGTTGGTCAGCATCAACATTCTAGCTAGATTTTGTTCATCTCCTGCTTGTGTCTCAGATAATTTTCGTGTCAAAATTGCACTTGCAAGGCTTTAACTTTTTGTTAGTGCATGATCTCAGTCCAAGAAAGATATCATGTATATTTCAGTATCGATTGCCTTTGCTATTATTGTGATAGCTTTTGGCTTATTTCTTCGGAAGTTGCTTCCGCAGGCACGAGAGATTTTCCCACGTGCTAAAATGGGAAGCAGCAAAGCGTTACTTCTATGGCTGTTTTTCTCTTTCATCTATGTGGTTTTGTCGGTACTCTGCTTACGCACAATTCTTTACCACATCCACTTGGCTATATTGGCAACAAAGCTAAATGTGTCTTATGCCGATTTGAACCTGATAATAACCATAGTAACAGTTCCTCTTGCGATTGGTGGTGAGATACTAGTATTGTTCTTGTTTGTTAAGAACATACAAATGCTTCCGCGTGAAGAAGGCATCTCTGTTCCACCTTCGGGCAAAACTTGGCCGCCTGCACCCAGACCAGACCGGTAAAGAAAAGTTAGGTTCTACACATTCGCCTTGACCCAGGCTTCGATGGCGGCGGCGGGGCGTGTATCTAGCCTAATCATGTAGATTGTAAAGTATTCTGATATTTATTGTATTGCATATAGTTGTCGTTATATGTATAATAAAGAGGTATCAGGAGGACCGCTATGGCTACTGTTGAACGCGCGACTCGACGTGGGCGACCACAAAGCACCCGCGACACGCGGGCGACAAGCCTGCGGGTGACGCCGACTTGTTTGGAATTATGGGATGCGCTTGCTTCTGGGGAAGGGCTGTCACGCACCGGATATTTGGAAACCACCATCCGGCGGCTGGCAGCCGAGAAGAAGGTGAAAGTAGAAGCCGACTCACTGGCGGAACTTGCCGCGCAGGCCGCGCTGGCCGGTCCTATCGCTGAGATCTGGGATACGCCCGAAGAAGACGAAGCATGGGCGCACCTATCGGCCTTGCCAAGCGAGGCTGCGTAGTTGGGTCTTTATCGGCGGGGCGATGTGGTCATCCTGCCGTTCCCCTACTCCGGCGCACCCGGCGAGAAGCCGCGTCCCGCCCTCGTGCTGGCCGCCGTGCCGTATGCCGGCAGGACCGACTACGTCGTCTGCATCATCAGCACGCAGAACGCCCCCGATCCTAGTCTCATCCCCCTTGCGAGGACGGACGTAACCGCCGGCGTCCTGCGGAAGCAAAGCTATCTTCGCCCGACTTACTTGTTTACGACCGGCGAGAACCGAATCAGCCGCAAGGTCGGGGATATGAAGAAGGAACTTGTCGAAGCCGCGCTCCAAACGCTAACAGCCTTATTTGAGCTATAACTGACGACTTATACATTTGCCTTGACCCATGCTTCGATTGCGGCGGCAGGACGTGCGCCGGAGGTGCGGGCGGCTTCGTGGCCCTGCTGGAACAGGGCCATTGTCGGGATAGACTGGACGGCGTAGCGTGCGCCCAGCGACGGCAGCGCTTCCGTGTTGATCTTGACCACCAGCCACTGACCGGCGTGGGACAAAGCCACTTTGTCCAGTTCCGGCGCGACCATGCGGCACGGTCCGCACCAGGGTGCCCAGAAATCTACCACAATCGGCAGCGGCGACCCGGCAAGGAGGGCGTTAAAGACGGCGTCGCTGGGAACGTCCAGCGGCGTACTCGGCACCGGCAGCGTTGACTGGCACTGGCCGCAGGTTCCGGCGTCGGCGAGACGCGCAAATGGGATACGGTTGCGGCGTTCGCAGGTAGCGCAGGTCAGCACCACGCCCTTGTCGTCGAGCGTCGGCTTGGTCGGTGCGGCGTTACTCATGGCGGGCGATCTCCTTCCAGTAGCGGGCGGCGGTCTCGGTATGGGTGGAAAACGCCAGTTCCATAGGCCCCGTCGCGATGAAGGCTTCAGACGTTTCGCTCGACGCCGTAAACACCGGCAGCGAGGCGGACGCCACAGCCTGTGCCAGCCCAAAGACAAGCAGGGTGCCGTCGGGAGCACTGCGCGTGTCGAACAAACAGATACCAGCGGGGTCAATTCGGTAGCCGGTTTCCTCGCGCATCTCCCGCGCCCCCGCTTCCTGCCACGTTTCACCGGTCTCGATAAAGCCGCCCGGCAGCGCCCAGCGCCCTGCCTGTGGCTCCTGCGTCCGCCGCACTAACAGCAGGCCGTTGTCTATGGGAAGCAGCACGACAGACACCGGCAAAGGATTGGAATAGGTTGTATTGCCGCAGTAATCACACCGGCGCGGCCACATCGCATCCGCGGCAAACGCCGTGCCGCAGTAGGAGCAGTGCGAGTTCTTCTGGAATTCAGACATAGTAAGGTGTTATGCCCCAAAGCGGCACCGAGGGAACCAGAGGCCGGGGTTGTAGAAACCCCGGCAAAGAAGCGTCTTTCAGACGAGGAACATGTCGGTTGTGGTTTATCCTCATCTTTGTCCGCAGGACATTTCCTGCCGGGGTTTTCTACAACCCCGGCCCATTCACCATGAACATCCAAGACTTCCACCACATCGTCCTCTTGACTGGCGCAGGCGTCTCCGTCGGCTCCGGCCTGCCCACCTACCGGGGACCCGGTGGCCTCTGGGAACGCGAAGACATTGCCAAGCTTGTCGAAGCGCGTCACCTGCCCGGCAGCCTGCTCGGCCTGTGGCAGCTTTACAGCGAGCGCCGCCGGGTCGCACTCGCAGCCGCGCCCAATCCCGCCCATGCCGCTATCGCCGCCTTGCAGGCATCCCGCCCGGAGGCCGTCACGCTGTTCACCCAGAACGTAGACGGCCTGCATCAGCGGGCCGCCAAGTCTACAACAGATGGGCAGGTCGCGGAGCTGCACGGCTCGGCGTTCCGCACCCGCTGCACCAACCTACGCTGCGATCTGCCGCCGTTTGCCGACACGCGCTCTTATGACGCCGTTCCACTTTGCACGGAGTGCGGGTCGCCCCTGCGCCCCGACGTGGTGCTGTTCGGCGAAACGCTTTCCGAAACCGTACTGCGGCAGGCCCAAACCGCCCTTGACGCCTGCGACCTGTTCCTCGCCGTCGGCACGTCCGGCTTCGTCTGGCCTGCTGCTGCGTTCGTGCAGATTGCCGCGCAGGCCGGAGCGCACACGATGCTGGTTAATTTGGAAGCGGGTGACTCAGCAAGCGAGTTTGACGAGGTACTGCTAGGCCGCGCCGAAGAAGTCCTGCCGGGACTGCTGAAGACCTGATGTTACTGGCATTTAGCCCCGGAGGGGCTTCGTATTTTAGCCCGGCCATTTATGACCGGGTTCCTAACGGGCCGGGTTCCTCTTTTTTGCCTTCCTCTACCCCTCCCCCGTAATCTTCAGCACCGCCCCGCCATACTTCTCCAGCTTGCTCGGCCCCACGCCGCTGACTCCCAGCAAGTCTTCCGGCGACTGAGGCCGGGCACGGGCGATTTCGATCAGCGTCTTGTCGCTGAACACGCAGTAGGGCGGCAGAGACTCTTGAGACGCCTGCGCCGTGCGCCACTGCTTCAGGTCCGCCAGCACGTCATCGCTCACGCCGCCGTCGCCGCTGTCTGTGCTTGACGGTGCGCCGTAGCCGCGCGGAACAGCGGCGCTGACCGGCAGATGGTCCTGCCACGCCGCCCGGCCCTCAGCAGTCACGGTGCAGACAAAGTAAGCGTCTTCATCCCCCTGGTGCATCAAGCCTTCGGAGAACAGCGCTTCCAAGAGCTTGTCTACCACGGCGACAGTGCTGCCGCGAAATAGGCCATGGAGTGGATTGCTGGTAGTCGGCGCTTTGTCGCCTAGACTGCCCGCGCCGCGCAGGAGCTTGTTTAGCCGGGCTTTGCCGATTGCCGGGCGCAGGGCATCCAGGCCCTGCAGGACGGAGTGAATTTCGCTGGGATTGACTTCTGAGGGCATGGGAACGAATGGCAGGTTCTTCCCCGACACAACCGCCGCCGACTGCGGGGGCGGCGCATCGCAGTTGTCGCAACAGAATGTGGTCGGCGGCGGCTCCTGCCGGTCGCCGAAGTAATCCAAAACCGTCCGGCGGCGGCAGTACGGCGTCTTGCAGTAGTCCACAATCTCGTCCAAGCGCCGCAGACGCTCGGCCCGCTGCTTTGCCAGCCCGGCGGCAATCGAGCGGCGGGCGTCCGGCGGGAAGTCCATGCGGGCCAGCGTCAGCAGGACGGCGTCGCCGGTCTGGGCGACACGCTTCACCAGATCGGCGCGTTCCATCTCGCCAATCGCAAGCCGGCACTTCATGTCGCTCCAGTCCAGAGCGCTTCCCCACCCTTTCGGCAGCTTGGCGTTCTTCTCGGCGTCCGTGAAGCGGCGGATATGGCCGAAGGCCCGCTCGACATCGCCCACCGTCATGGCCTCGTTGTCAATAAACCATTCGCGGGTGCGCCGGTCAGCAAAATGGTACAAGATGACGCAGCGAGATTTCTGCCCGTCACGCCCGGCGCGGCCCGCTTCCTGGTAGTAGCTTTCCAGGCTGTCCGGGCAGGCGCAGTGAACCACGAACCGGACGTCGGGCTTGTCAATGCCCATTCCGAACGCATTGGTCGCGACCAAGACCTGCCGCGTACCATCCAGCCATTCGCGCTGCATCTGGTTCCGCACGTCGGCGTCCAGCCCGGCATGGTACATCCCGGCGATCTGGCCGACTTTTGCCAGCGCGTCCCCGGCCAGCTCAAACACCTGCTCGCACTGCTTCCGGGTTGCCACATAAATCAGGCCGCTGCCGCCGAGTGCCGACAGCTTCGGCAGGGCGCGGGCCAGCTTGTCTTCGCGCTCATTTTCGCTTTTGCACCGATGCACCGAAAAATGCAGATTAGGCCGGTTGAAGCCGCCGACCAGCACCAGCGGATCGCGCATCCCTAAATTGGCGACAATTGACTCCTGCACCCGGCGCGTCGCCGTCGCCGTGGCTGCCAGCAGCAGCGGATTACCGAGCATTTCGACCACTTCGCGCAGACTTAGGTAATCAGGCCGGAAGTCATGGCCCCACTCGGAGATGCAGTGCGCTTCGTCCACGACAAACCGGGCAATCTTGACGCTTCGCAGCGCCTCCATGAACGCCCCGGAACGGAACCGCTCCGGCGCGACATAGACCAGTTTGAGATGCCCCTGCTTCATCTTACGAATTAAGTTATACTGCTCTTCAGGAGACTGCAAAGAGGTCAAACACGCGCACCCGATCTCTTGAAACGCCGGGCGACGGTTCAGCGCATCCACCTGGTCCCGCATCAGCGCAATCAGCGGCGAAACCACCAGCGTCACGCCCTCAGAGAGCGCGGCAGGAAGCTGAAAGCACAGCGACTTGCCCGCCCCCGTCGGCATGACCACCAGCACGTCCCGCCCTGCCAGCGCGGCCTCAACCGCTTCTTCCTGCTGGGGCCGGAACTCACCGTAGCCATAAAAGTTTTCGAGGGATTGAGTAATGTCCGCCATACAGCAATTATACCCGGCGCCAGGGAGGCAGAGATTGAAAGTGAGTTCGGTACACAATTTCCAACATCTCGTTTACGATATCTCCGCTCCGATTGTGCCATTGCTGAATGGGTAATCCTAGCTGTTCAAGGTTCTGGCCTAAGTTGGATGAAAGCAGAATATAATTTTGAAAACCGTACCCTGGATAATTGCATTCACCCAGTTGCCATTCAACGGCCCACTCTTCGTCGCCCAGCAAAATAAGCTGTCCATCGTTCTTTTCGTTCAGTTCAGCCTGCATTTCATCACGCCAAATCGCACCGTCGTGTACATAGGGAAAATAGAAATGCTGCTGATCCAGCATCAGGTCAAGGCGGAAATTCGGCGCGTCACCCAGTTGTGCTAAATGACAGCCAGCGGGTACTGTGAACTCGATGATTGGAACCGGGTAATCACGATAAACTTCCCGCAGGCCGCCGAAACTGTGATAAAGTATTAAAAGGTGCCAGTCGTGCCAGTGAGACAATAGGGCTGGTTCCTGATCTTGGTCATTACCCGGTTCAGGAGCAAAAGCAAGAAACCGTGTCAATGCTTCACTGTCTTCCGGTTCACGCTGTTCAATCGCCCATCCCCATTCAGAGAGAAGCCGTTCTGCAATAGCGGCGTCACCGTGCCAGGCATGAACAGTGACAGGTGACGGAAAGTGAAATAGCTGCCAATTTTTCACTGGTTTATTTGTGCTTCTGCGCTTCTTCACGCGCTTCTTTCGCCGCCTCGGTGTTCGCGACAAACTGATGCCCGGCTTCATCGCCTTCGTGCTTCTTCGCCTCTGTCGCCGCTTTCTCTTCAGGCGTCAGCTTGTCCCACGCTTCTTTCGGCAGGTAGCGGTGCATTCCGTCTTCCTGCTCGGCCGGCTTGCCGTCTGCCGTCGTCCACTCTTCTTCCGTCCATTCGTGCAGGTGCTTCTGGGCGTCCGTCGGCGCGTCGCCCTTGTAGCCCCCGCCCGCTTTCTCGTATTCATGCACGAGAAGCTGCGCCTTGCGGGCGCTCCACTGGCCGGGCCGCCCGCCTTTGTCACCCTGCGTGATCTCGTCTTTCAAGCGCCCTCTGAGGGCCGGGTTGGTATAGATTTCTTCCGGTTTCTTGGCCGCCATGTTTTAGTTCTCGCTTCTAAATCCGCTTCTCTTTTATCACTCACCCAAAAATCTTCGCCAGCATCTGGTCAAACGTCTGCGGGGTGATCTCAAACACGTCTTTGACGGCCTGGCTGGTCGTGATGTTGTCCAGCTCTAAATTGCGAAGCTGGTCGCGGGTCACCGGCGGCTTCGGCAAGATCTTCTCCATCACCGTCGCCGCCGCAAACAGCAGCGGCAGCGGGGTATGAACCAGCGTCTTTTTGGGCTTGCCCAGGACACGGGCAAAGCCTTTAATCAGCTCGTTAAACGACAACTGCGTTCCGCCACCAACTTCATACAGCTCGTTGATCGTGTCGCCCCGGCCCAAAGCCTGCGTGACGCAGCTTACCAAGTCGTCAATCCAGATCGGCTGGAACAAGTTGAAGCCGGTGCCCGGCACAGGAATAAATGGAAAGGGGGCGTTGCCGGACAGCCCGCCGTGCAGCACCAGGTCTTTCATCTGGCCCACAAACTCGCCGTCGGCCCCAAGGACCAGAGAGGGCCGGAAGATCGTGTACGGCAGCTTGCTTCCAATCACAATCCGCTCAGCCTGATACTTCGTTTGGGAATACACCGACGGCGAGTTCATCGACGCCCCAATCGCGCTTAGGTAGACAAAGCGCCCGTCAAAGCCCGCCCGCTGCGCTTCCGCCACGACGTTGCGGGTGCCTTCGACATGGATGCGCTGGAACGTCTGCCCCTTGCGTGGGTTCTCCTGAATAATGCCGACGAGATGGATAATCGCGTCCACGCCCGCGAACATTTCCGGCGTCAGCGTCAGCGCCTCCGCCACGTCCACGCCCCGCAGGTACTCCACCCCGTCCACCCGGAACTTGCGGACCGGCACCTGCCGCGCCAGCCCCCGCACCGGATGCCCGATTTTCACCAGCGCCGCGCACACATGCCGCCCCACAAACCCCGAAGCCCCCGTCACCAGTACCGTCATACACGCCCCCCACTTAATACTATCCACTCAATGCTATCTGCCGCTATGATACCCTACTGCGCGTCTAAAGGAGAGTGCAAGACATGAGCCGGGGGCAACTTCCATTATGAGCAGTCAAACATAAAAATTTAACATTCTCTTAACACATTAAACGACGCAGTATAATATAATTGTGATATAGTGGTAGTATACAGGCATTTAACCTGACACTTTTAGTATGCTTTCTTCCAGTAGTACTGGTGGGAGGCTATTGCGTGACCCATAGTTCGAACCTGGCCGCGTCGTGCGGCAGACGTTTCAGCCAAGGAGACCGAAATGCTTCTCGACTCATGCCGTACCCTGTTGTCTCGCCAGTTGCGACTTCTTTCTCTAATTCCCCTCACTCTATCGTTTGCTGAAGCGGCTCATGCCCAGTCATCAGGGGCCAGTCAAGTCCGCTACTTCCCGCGCGTTGGCTATGAATACCGGATGGTCGGCGGTCAGTTCCAGGGCAGCGCCGATAACAGCACCTGGACGGCTCTCTACACTATTACCACTGCTCCTAGCGACGCTTATACGACCGCTACATTGACAACCGACCTGCGGACCTTTCGCTACTTGCGATACCTGGCACCCGATGGCACTTATGGCAATGTCGCAGAAGTCGAATTCGACAGCGGCACAGGGACGAACGCCATTAAGCTAGCGGGTACTTCAATTGGCACTTCCGGTTCCTACTATGGCAGCGGCAACGACTGCACTAAAGCTCTTGACGGCGACACAACCACTTTCTTCGATGCTCCTTATCCCGGCAACGGCGATTACGTTGGCATTGACCAGGGACCCGGCGTCAATCCCAGCCAGGTACGTTTCGCGCCGCGTCCCGGCTACGGCTACCGCATGGTCGGCGGCCAGTTTCAGGGCAGCCCGGATAATAGCAGTTGGACAACTTTGACAACCATTGCTCAGGCTCCTCCTGACAACCAATACAGCATCTTGCCGACAATCGCCGACCCCGCCACGTTCCGCTACTTACGCTATCTTGCTCCTGACGGAACCTATGGCAATGTCGGGGAAATCGAATTCGACAGCAAAGGCGCTAAATTGACGGGAACCGCGTTCGGAACGCCAGGCTCCTACTATGGCAGCGGCAACGACTTCACGAAGGCCTTCGACGGCAACACCGGAACTTACTTTGATGCGCCCTATCCAGGCAACGGTGACTTTGTCGGCATCGATCAAGGGGCTGGTAGTGGCCTCACGCTGACGAGTATCACAGTTTCGCCCGCTTCGGCCACGGTTAACTTTAATGGAACGCAGCAGTTCACCGCGACTGCCCTGGACCAGAACAGCAACGCGCTCTCGCCGCAGCCAGCCTTGACCTGGTCAGTGGACAGCGGCGGGGTCGGTGCGGTCAGCACCGCAGGCAGCTACTCGGTAGGAGCAACAGCCGGAACTGCGATGGTTCGGGCAAAAAGCGGCAGCGTGAGCGGGACCGCAACGGTGACGGTGGCCCTGAGCGTACCGGCTCAACCGCTGGGCCTGACGGCTACGCCCGGTGATACGACGGTCGCACTCAACTGGTCTGGGGAGGATGGGGGCTACAGCTACAACCTCTATCGGGGAACGGCATCGGGCGGCGAAGGGACAACGCCGTACAAGACCGGGATCAACAGCCTTCCCTTCGTAGATACAGGCCTGACTGATGGAACGACTTATTACTACCAAATTAGCGCCGTCAACGATAGCGGCATCAGTGTTTTCTCGGCAGAAGTCTCAGCGACCCCAATGCCGGCACCCGCACCACCGCCCTCGCATCTGACCCAGTCTCAGGCTATCGCTCTGGCACAAGCTTTCTGCAACGCTATCGGCGCTCCGGTAACGGCCACGCCTACAGCCACTTGGCCCGCGCCGAACCGAACACCTAGCCAGCAGCCCTACCACTGGCAACCGCGCTGGCTGGTGCAGTTCCCCGGTCAGGCCGAGGTCGAAGTCGTAGACGCCACAAGCGTAATCTCCCACTACTACAACTTCGCTCTCTCCCAACGACTGTCAACAGCGAACCTTCCTGCGGGAACACCAATCTCAGCCTCCAACGCGGCTCAGACAGCAACTAATGCCCTACAAGCGTCCGGGCAACCAAGCAACGAATTAGCATCTTCGCCCACCGAGCAGAACTCTCAGATGACTAACCCCCCGACTCAGGCGGGAGATATTTGGACGGTTGTCTGGACACGACAGTTTGGAAGTGTTCCTTACCAGCAAGAGCAAGCGACTGTAATGCTTCAAGCCGAAACTGGTGCTGTGCGTGCACTCAGTTTGTCATTTCCCGCTGCGCCACCTTATGCCGGGGTAGGTTCTGTCAGTAGTGCTCAGGCCGCACAAACGGCACAATCGCTGTTGACAAGCAAAGGGTTGACGGGATTGACACAGCAGAGTGTATCTTCGCAAATAGTTCAGCCCACCACCTACTGGCAACAGAATGGCAATGCCACACCTGTGCCGAACGAAGCTGGTCAGGTTGCTTGGAACTGCCTGTATACAGACTCAAACAACACCATTTACGAAGTATGGGTGAATGCGAATTCGGGGGGGATTATTGGCGGCGGGAGCTACGGCATTCGCAAACCAAAGGCGCAACCTATAATTAAGGAACAAGCCAAAGCATACAGTCAAATCCAGAAGGTTGGAAAGACGAAGAAGGTTAAATCATGAAACTTCTACTTACATACTGTAAAGCATTAAGCACCATCGGCTTTATCTTAGGATTGGCTGTGCTGATGAGCTACAAACCTGCTATCGCGGGGCACTGGGTGATCTCTTACGAATATCATGGGAGCGCTTCCCGAAGTGGGGACAGCCCTGGATTTAATGGAACCTTTCCCTGGACAGATAGTAATAATGTCATCGTAACTGTTGACCCATGGGTTGAAGTAGTAATAGGCGGAGTCTCTGCTTCTGCTAATGATAGTGTTCCTGAAGTTTTAACATCTTCTGGGACCTTATGCGCTGTATTAACTTGGACACCTGATGTATCTGGTGATGCATCGTTGCCTCCTAACCAAGTTAGTATCAGCGAGACTGTCGGAGCTAATGCCTACTCGCTCGCTCGCAGCAATCCTCTAAACCTACCAACAAGTGTTAGCGTTTCAGATAGCTTTGGGGATCCTAAATCTTTTATTAGTGACGCTGCGGGGCCATATTCCGGGAGCTGTGGGGGGTCGCATATCGTAACTATGCCAGTAACGAACAATCAAGCAACTGTTAAGTTTCCGCCTGTTGCTGTCAATGCTTCAATCACGATTTGCGGGGGTCAGATTATATGCCGTGGCCGTCTTATTGTCAAGATAGTAGCGGCTGGACTGCGAGGCTACAGCACTCACTGCGCCCCGGCTCTCGGTGGCTCTGATCCCAATTGGACACCTGCCGCCCCTCGATACTTCAGCGGCACAGGCTGCCAAGCACAGGGGACAGCGGTAGCGGCTTCGGGCTACCTGACTCACGCCCAACTTCTCGTCGGGGATACGGTAGTCAAGGAATACTGGGACACCAACGCCTCTGGTGAGCCGAACCCCGTGCCGACCGACGGCTCGGTATCAACAGGGACGAACCTGATTAGCGCCAACCTCAACGCTCTGTTCGACAGCACCCACTTCATCAGCGGCGCAATGGTCGTTCTCAAGATGAAGGTGTGGGACAGTGCTGGGGGGTACTACGATGGGCAGATACAGGCACCGGCGAAAAATCGTATGTATGCCTACGGAGATCAAACGCCGGCACATAGTAATGCCGCCAATGTTTACGCCCAAATGCTTCTTGATGATATATTTGAACACATACAGAGCGATGCAACTTCCATGAACTATTACCAAGTCACAACAAGAGAAGATGCTAAACCTGCCGTCTTGTCGACTATTCCATCTTACACTGCCATATATGTTGACTCTCATGGCTTTACGAACAGTATCGGCGATTGCTTCGCGATGCCGGACTCGGGCGATGACCATTATTTAGATTTTGTTGATATTGGGGGCGCGATAGCTGTCAAGTCTCAAAATCTAAATCTTCCTCCGTACAATTTCGTGTTTCTTGATTGCTGTCTCACAGCAGGTGATCCTACACAGTCCCCACCTCTCTCCACTAATCTCGCGAGCGCATTTCTACTAGGTAACTATAGTGGTTCGCTTAGTGGATTATCTGACCGTGGTTTTATAGGTTGGAAAAACACCACTTTGGGTATCGGCTCAAACGCACGCTGGACAGATAATTTCAATGACAATTTAGCCCTGGGATACACAATGTCAGACGCAGCTTTATATGCCACATTAACTTTTCCAGAACTCGGTCCTATTACTGAAACAATCCCTTTCCCTCTCAAGCCAATTTTTCCTGAGATATACGGCGATGCCAAAACGAAAATGTGTACTGTTTACGGCAAGCTAGGAGGAGTTGACGGAGGCCCTGGACAATGGTACAGGCCATTATAGCTCCGACACCAAGATGAACAAATTCAGTCAACAGATATTGATTGCTTTAGCTGCTCTGGCTGGCGTTGGACTGTCAGTGGTATTGATATATCAACATAAGCCTTATTCGCTTTCATACATGTTGAAATCAGCAGATTTTGCTGGCATCAGCCAGTATGGTTTAGCTCAAGATGGCACTTTAATAACTGGTCCTGGCATAACTGTGCTAAAGAAGAGCAAGAATTATGACATATTGTCGCTACTTAAAACGAGCAGTAGTTTTCATTCATCTTCAGCAGCTCCAGCCGCAGATTATGTAATTGATCTACAAAGCTACAAGGGCGAACGCCATTTGGAGAGCTACTTTTATGTTGTCGCAACAGGCGAGCTTGGGCGTGACCATGACTGGTGCTATGTTCCTAATGCCTTCAGATTGTGGATGAAGACACTTCCAAAACCGCATCATACCATGTATAGGATAACTAGAACCCTATATTACGAAACTGTTCATAGGACGAAGTAGACAATGACTTCACCGAGAATTTCAGACCCTTTATGCTGCTTTGTAGGCACACCGATGTAGTATTTTATATAAAAGGTGGAACTGGGTATCAGCAATATGGCACAATAAGAGGACATACTCAATTCGGATCGGGAGAATGACTTATGCAGGCCGTATTCGAGAAACTCTGGTCCCGGACCCATCCCAAGAAAAGCCGGCGGCGCGACTCCCTTGCTGAGTTGCGGATGAAGGCCGCCGACGAGTCCGTGCGAAACCCGCAAAAAGAGCGGCAGGCCATGATCCGGTTTCTGTCGTACCTGACGCCTTACCTGCCGCTGTTTATCTCGGCCACGGTGTTCGGCATTATTAACTACACGGTCGGCGCGGTCGTCCCCAGCATTACCGGCTACGTTGTTGATAAAATCATTATTGGGGGCCACACCCACGCCGGGCGCACTAACCGCCTGTACCCAACTATTGACCATGCCCTGCGCCGGTTCGTGCCACACGCGACACCCAGCCAGCAGGCCAATTTCCTGCTCGGCACCGTCATTGTGATACTGCTGTCTATGGGCCTGGTTATGTTCCTGCGCGGCTACTTGGTCGGCATCGGCGGGCAGCGGGTCATCTTTAAGCTTCGGAACGATTTGTACGAGCACATTCAAGGGCTGTCGCTGTCGTTCTTCCAGCAGAACCGCTCGGGGAGCATCGTCTCGCGCCTGACCTCGGACATCGCGCTGGCGCAGAACTTTATCGGCAACGCCTGTACCCTTCTGTGGATGGACTCGCTCTCGGTCATCGGCATCATTATTTGGCTGTTTCTGCTGTCCCCGCGCATGGCGACCGTTTCTTTGATCGTTCTGCCGTTCTGGGTGTTCAGTGTCCGCTTCTACGGCCAGCGCATCCGCAAAGCCTCCCATGCCGTTCAGGAAGGGCTGTCTGAGCTTTCCGGCCAGGTCCAGGAGAAAGTCGCCGGGGCCACCGTTGTCCAGGCGTTCGCCCGCGAAAAGCGCGAAACCCGCTTGTTTCACCGAATGCATCGCTCGCTGTATGACCGCCAGGTGACCACCGTGCGGTATCAAGCGCTGAACATGGCGACTTCCAATGTTCTGACCTCGGTTGCGCCCATCACCGTCGTCTTGTTCGGAGCGCATGAAGTCATCGCCGGACGCATGACCACCGGCATGATGATCACGTTCTGGACTACGCTTGGCCTCTTTTACATGCCTCTGCAGCGGCTGACCGACATGGCCGCCGTCATCGCAAACGCCGGCGCGGCCATCGACCGCATCTTTGACATCTTCGACATCGCCCCGGACATCGCAGATAGCCCGGACGCCGTTGCCTTGCCTGCCAAGATTGAAGGCCGGGTCGAGCTTCGGAACGTGACGTTCGGCTACGACCCCGAAGTCCCCATTCTGAAGGGCCTCAATTTAGACATCAAGCCGGGCGAGGTCATTGCCTTTGTCGGCCCGTCGGGCGCGGGCAAGTCTACTTTGGTGAACTTGGTCCCCCGCTTCTACGACGTCACCGGCGGTGCGATCTTCGTGGACGGCCATAACATCGCCGATGTCAAAGTGAAGTCACTTCGGAACAACATCGGCATGGTACTTCAGGATAATATCTTGTTTACGGGGACCATCAAAGAAAACATCCTCTACGGCCGCCCCGGCGCGACCGATGAAGAAATCGTCGAAGCCGCCGTCGCCGCCAACGCCCACCACTTTATCGAAGCTTTGGAAAACGGCTACGAGACCGAGATCGGCGAGCGCGGCACCAAGCTCTCCGGCGGCCAGAAGCAGCGCCTCGCCATCACCCGCGCCTTCCTGCGTGACCCGCGCATCTTGATCTTAGACGAAGCCACATCCGCCCTCGACAGCGAAAGCGAGAAGCTCATCCAAAACGCCTTGAACCGCCTCATGATCGGCCGCACCACTCTGATTATCGCGCACCGTCTGTCCACCATCATGCACGCCGACAAGATTGTCGCCATGCAGGACGGACGCATCATCGAAATCGGCAGCCACACGGACCTGCTCGCTCATCGGGGCCTCTACTACCACCTGTACAAAGCACAGTTCGAGCACGCCCTCTCCATGCCCATGCCCGAAGAATGGGCGACCGATACCGAGACCGCCAGCCAGGACCGCCTAGCACGAGCCATTCAGTAAAAATTAGCAAGTAAAGACGCCATGCCTGATGACCTGCTGCTCAAAATTGCCCGCGTCCTCGGCCTCCTGGGGCTGGCGCTGCTGATCGTCAGCAGCGCCGGCGGTACGCTGCTGGCGTCCCGCACCGCCCAGAAGATCAAGTTCCTGAAAGGCAAGACGTTCACCTACCACCGCGCCGTGTCTGTCGTTGGCGCAACCCTGTTCCTACTTCACCCTATCCCACTTTTGCTGGCCCATGCAACCACGGGAATGCGCTGGTGGAACATCTTCGTGCCGTTCACCGCCCCCAAGCAGGGCATCCTGATTGCCTGGGGAACATTGGCCGCTTACGCTTTAATTGCCGTTACCATCTCGTCGCTGAACATCAAGAAGATGCCCCGCCGTCAGTGGCGCGTTTTGCACTACGCCTCCTACGCGGTGTTAGGTCTGGGCCTGGTTCATGCGCTGACTATTTCCAATGAGTTTGCCGCGTATGAGCCGTTCCGCATCGAAGAACCCGATAAGCTTCTGCTGGCCGTTGTTGCTGTGCCTCTCGTGCTGCTGCTCCCCCTCTGGCGATTTGCGGCTGCCCAGCGGCAGAAAGTTTAGGAGAAAACTGGAAAGAGCGTGGCAGACAACATACTAACGCCGGAGGAAATCTCTCTGCTCCGCGGCTTAGAGGAGTCGCTCTGGCGCTCCGAAACCCGGTTCAGCCCAGACTACATGGAGCAAATATTGGCGGCTGAGTTTTTTGAGTTCGGCCGCTCCGGGCGTGTGTACCAGCGGCAGGACATTCTCGGCTTGCCCGGTCAGCCCGTAATTGATGCCATGCCGCTTGCAAACTTCAGCGCCCGGCTTGTCTGCGCCGAAGTCGCACTGATCACCTACATCAGTGAAGTTGTGCACGGCGGCGTCAGAGAACTAGCGAACCGCAGCTCTCTCTGGCGAAGATCAGCGTCAGGCTGGCAAATCTTGTTCCATCAGGGTACGCCGCTTTGATAGAAAACATTTCGTAGAGGAGAAACAGAATGCCAGGCAAAATCGCGCTCATCACCGGCGCAAACAAAGGCATCGGCAAGGAAATCGCCCGGCAGCTTGGAGCGCTCGGAATGACTGTTCTCCTGGGCGCGCGGGACGCCCAGCGCGGCGAAGAAGCCGTCGCCCAACTCAAAGCAGGCGGCGTAGATGCTCACGCCATCACACTCGATGTCACCGATGAAGCCGGCATCAGCGCCGCCGTCACTCAAATCGAAAGCGGCTATGGCCGGCTGGACGTGCTGGTCAACAATGCCGGCATCTCGCAGGACGGTGGGCCGTCCAGTGCCCTCACCTTAGAACTCGGCAGCCTGCGCCGCACCTATGAGACAAATGTCTTCGGCGTCTTTTCCGTCACCAAAGCCTTCGTGCCGCTCTTGCAGCACTCGGAGGCAGGGCGCATCGTCAACCTATCCAGCGGCCTCGGCTCTTTAACGCAGAACAGTGACCCAAACTGGGAGTTTGCTCACGTCAAGCCTCTGGCTTACAATTCGTCCAAAGCCGCGCTGAACATGCTGACCGTCATCTTCGCCGCCGAGCTGAAAGACATGGGCGTCAAAGTTAACGCCGCCGATCCCGGCTACACCGCCACCGACCTGAACCAGCATCGCGGCACCCGCACCGCCCAGCAGGCCGCGACAATCGCCGTCCATCTCGCTACCCTGCCCGACGATGGACCTACCGGCGGCTACTTCGACGAAAATGGCCCCGTGCCATGGTAAAAAAGCCATTGTTAAGAGGGATGTCGTGGTCATTCCGTCTTCTCTTCTAATGCGTAATCCACCGCCTCATCCACTGTCATCGCCCGCCCCGCGTTCCAGGCGGCAGCAAAGATAGCCTTGCCCAATGCCTCTGCCGCAGAGGCCATCATATTGTCGAACTCCTCTTTCTCTAAAGAGACAAGAGGGCTGCCGAGGCTCTCACGCAGGGCGGCACTTGCCGCCCCGAGCCGCCCGTTCCGGCTGACTTTGCCCCAGCGCCACGCCCACCATATCTTCTAAACCTCCGGCAATCTTCTCTTGAAGCCCCAACCGCCGCGCGATGCTCAGGCTCTCCTCGAACAAGGCCCGCGCCCCTGCGTAGTCACCCTGGTCGTAAGCGACAAGCCCCAGGTTGCCAAGCGTGCTGGCAATGCCCGACTGATCGCCAAACTGTCGCAGGATGCTCAGGCTCTCCTCCAGCAAGACCCACGCGCTTGCGTAGTCGCCCTGCATCCTGGCCAGGCTGCCGGCTCCTTTCAGTGCTGTGCCCTGTGCCAAGGCTTCTTTCTCTGGCGTGGCTTTTCCTGAGGCACTGCGCGGCTCTGCTGATCCTCGTGTTGTCCGGGACAGCGCCCGGTCCAGCCACCGACGCCCTTCCGACAGATGCCCGCGCATCGCCCAGAACAAATACAGTGACCCCGCCAGACGCAGACCGCTCTGCGCCCCTTCGGGCTGACGCTCAAACCAGGACTGGCTCGCCCGCAGGTTATCGTGCTCCGTCTCCAACCGCTCAAGCCAAAATGCCTGCTCCGGACCCGTCATCCGTCCCACTGCCTCCTCCGTGAACGCGAGGAACCACGAGGCAGAACGTTCCCGCATGGCTTCGGCTTCTCCCCGTTCCGCAAGCCTCTCCCCAGCATACTGACGTATCGTTTCCAGCAGGCGCGAGCGTCCCGTGCCATCCCCCCCGTCCTCGTAGACAACCAGGCTCTTGTCGGTCAGGGCTGTCAACAGGTCCAGCACTTCCCACTCTTCAATCGTTTCACCTTCCATGGTGTCGCCCGAACAAACCCCTTCCGCCGCCGAAAGCGTCCAGCCGCCTGCAAAGGCGGACAGCTGCAGCAGCAGTGTCTTTTCTTGATCCGTCAGCAAGTCGTAAGACCAGTCAATCAGCGCCCGCAGAGTCTGCTGACGCGGCAGCACCGTCCAGCTGCCGCCCGTCAGCAGCCGGAAGCGCTGGTCTAACCGGGCGAGGATCTGCTCCACCGGCAAAGAACGCACACGGGCCGCTGCCAGCTCGATCGCCAGCGGGATGCCGTCCAAACGAGAACACACCTCGGCCACAGCCGGCGCATTGGCGTCGGTCACCACAAACGCGGGCTGCACTGCCTGGGCGCGGTCGAGGAACAGACGGACGGCCTCGTACTGCGACAGGCTCTGCGGCGTCTGGACCTGCCGGGGGGGAGGCAAGGACAGCGGGGGAACGCGGTAGACCTGCTCGCCCGGCACGTTCAGCGGCTCACGGGAGGACGCCAGGATGCGGATCTGCGGACAAGAGCGCAAAAGATCAGCGGTGAGGGACGCACAGCCGGCAAGGAGATGCTCACAGTTGTCCAAGATCAGCAGCAGGCGCCTCGGCTTCAGCCACTCCACGAGGCTCTGCTGAAGGGTCTTGCCGACGCCTCCTTGACGCCCAGTACACCCGCGACGGCCTGGGGCACGAGGGCGGGATCGGACAGCGCGGCCAGTTCCACGAACCACACGCCGTTCCCGTCGCCGAGGAGCACGTCAGCGGCCACTTGCAGGGATAGCCGCGTTTTCCGCTTCCCCCCCCCGCCACCAGCGTCAGCAGGCTCGTCCGGTCCAGCAGGGCCTTGATCTCCCCAAGCTCCTTTTCACGCCCGACAAAGCTTGTGGGCTGCTGCGGCAGGTTGTTGGGCAGGTCAGGATTATCCAATGACCGAAGCGCCGGGAACCGGGAAGGAAGGGATGCAGAAGCTGAAAGACCTGTTCCGGTCGGGCTAAATCCCTGAGGCGGCGCTCCTCCAGGTCTCGAAGAGTAGTCAGTGGGGGAAGGGTGTCACGAGTCAACTCCTCTGTGACCAGTGACAGCAGAATCTGACCCCCATGTCCGGCGTCCATTAAACGTGCGGTCCGGTTCAAGGGCGGGCCAAAGTAATCGGCATCCCACTCATCGGCGGTGCCGGTGTGGAGAGCCATTCGCACTCGGAGCGGCAGGTCGCTTGCCCAGGCTTCTGCCGTCAGAATCTGCTGAGCGGCTAGAGCAGCCTTCAGCGCATCCGACGCCGCCGTGAATGCGGCACAGAAAGCGTCCCCCAGGGTCTTAAAGACATGGCCGCTGTTCTGCGTGATCGCGTCTCGAAGGATCTGATTATGCCGGGCTAGATCAGTCCGCATGGCGTCCGGATTCTGTTCCCAAAGCCTGGTACTGCCCTCGATGTCGGTAAAAAGAAACGTCAAGGTGCTGGTAAGTAGTTGCGGCATAAGCATTTCTGTTCTAAGGCTTGCGGCCAATCCTAGTTTCCCATTTCTGCTTCGGTTTCCTGCTTCGATTTCCTGCTTCGATTCCGTGCCGCCGCCCCCTCGTAGTTTCGGCCAAATTGCCGCATTCTGGGAGGAAAGACAGATGCTGAAAGAGAAATGACTGAAGTAGGGCAGTTTTTGATGACACGCTTTTTGACGAAACATTTCACTGCAGGGTCGCTGCTGGCCTGCCTTCTGCTGAGCATGGGGACTGCACAGGCTCAAATCACCGGAGGCGCACCGCTGGGTTCGGTGCCGACCGTGCCGAAGCCCGCTCTTCTGGCCCCTTCCAGCACGGCGCTGGTTCAGGTCAACAACCAGATCATTTTTGCCGTGCACACATTCGGCGATGAGCGGGCGCAGGACCGGGCCGACCTTGCGAACCTGCGCCTCAGCGAAGCGCTGCGGGGTGCATTTGCCCCGCGAGCCTCGGGGCAAATCCCGGAAGTGACGGTCGGGGAGCAGGAAGGCCAGACTGTGCTGCTGCTGGACGGCAAGCTGCTGCTGACGGTCACGGACGCGGATGCCGATGCGTCCGGCAGACCGGAGGCGCTGCTGGCCCAAAGCTGGGCGGACAGCATAAACCGGGCTTTTCGGCAGGCGGAGCGGGAGCGCCGTCCGGCGTACTTGCGGTGGGCGCTTGAGTGGGCGGCTCTAGTTCTGCTGTTCGGGATTGCCGTCAACGCCGCGTTCCAGATCGTGACCCGCCGGAGCGGGCACCGGCCCGGCTGGCCTCTCCAAACTTTGCTCTGGCTGCTGGTGGCCCGGCAGATCATCAACTTGTTCCCGCAGACGCGCCCCTTCTATTTCCAGTTTGTCACCGGCTCATTCCGCCCGCTCGTGCTGTGCCTTGCCATTGCTTTGCCTGCTGCGATTTTAGTCCGGCTGTGGGGATTTATCCTGCGAAAGCTGTTTCCTGCCATGCCCGAAGACCTTTCCGTGCAGGACCGGACGGAGCGCACTTTCCAGCGCCGCGTGACACTGGCGCGGGTGGCGGAGTTTGCCGGCGCGACGCTGCTCTGGACATTCGCCGTGATCCTCTTTATCAGCGGAATTGGCCTGAACTTATCCGCGCTGCTGACGTCTGCCGGCCTCATCGGAGTGGCAATCAGCATTGTCGCGCAGGACTCTTTGAAAGACTTGGTCGCGGGGATTTATATTCTGGCCGATGATCGGTTCGGCGTCGGCGACACCGTCGCAATCGGCGCATATGAGGGGCGGGTGGAAAAGCTGAACCTGCGGGCGACCCAGATCCGTGATATGTCCGGGCGGCTGATCACGATCTCCAACCGGGGCATCGTTGATGTCGCTAATCTGACCGCTCGCTGGGCGCAGGTGGACTTCAAGGTCGGCGTCTCGTACTATGCCAATCTAGCCGAGGCCAGCCGCCTGCTGGAAGAAGCGGCGGCGGCGGTTGCCGCTCAGTGGCCGGAGCGGGTTCTAGCTCCGCCGGAGATGCTCGGCGTGGATGCGTTCACCGACCAGAGCATTACGCTCCGCCTCGTCATCCGCACCCCGCCCGGCGACCAGTGGGCCGTCGGGCGGGAGCTAAGGGCGCGGGTCAAGGCGGCGTTCGACGGCGCAGACATTGCCATTTTAAACAACCTCTACGCCCCGCCCCCGGCCCCGGTCCATGCGCCTCCGCCGGCTGAGGGCAAGTAATCAGGGTACAGGGTATCAGCGCACCGAGAACTGATAAATGGTTGTCTGGCGGTAGACTTGCCCCGGCTTCAGCATAGTGGTCGGATAGGCGGGATGGTTCGGGGCGTCGGGAAAATGCTGGGCTTCCAGACAAAACGCGCCCCGGCGCACATACGCCTTGCCACCCTTGCCATGAATTTTGCCGTCCAGAAAGTTCCCCGTGTAGAGCTGCATCCCTGGCTCGGTCGTATAGGCCGTCAGCACCCGGCCAGAACGCGGCGCGTAGGCGCGGGCGGCTAGGCGCGGGACTGTGCTGCCGGAGCGGTAGCCGTTCAAGACAAAGTTGTGGTCGTAACCGTGTCCGAACTCAAGCTGCTGATTGGGCTGGTTAACTCGCGCCCCAATCGCAACCGGCCGGCGGAAATCAAACGGTGTTCCCGCGACAGGGGCGAGCGGTCCCAGTGGAATAGCGACGGCGTCTACCGGCGTGTAACGGTTAGCATTGAACATCAGCTTGGTGTCCAAAATGGTGCCGTTCCCGGCTCCGTTCAAGTTGAAGTACGAATGGTTTGTCAAGTTCACGACCGTGTCTTTGTCAGTCGTCGCGGTGTAATCAATCTTGAGGGCATTGTCGTCGGTCCAGGTGTAGACGACTTTGACTGTCAGCGTGCCGGGAAAGTTCTCCTCGCCGTCCGGGCTGACGTAGCGCAGAGCCAGCGCGACGCCGTGCGCGGCGCGAACCGAAGCCGCCGTCCAAACTTTCTGGTTGAAGCCGACTTTGCCGCCGTGCAGGGTATTCGGCTTGTTGTTGATGGCAAGCTGATACGGCGTTCCGTCTACGACCAGATGCCCTTTGGCAACACGATTGGCGTAGCGCCCAATCAGTGCCCCGAAGTAGGTGCCGCCAGTGTTTTTGACATAGTTCGCAGGGCTGTCGTAGCCCAGCACCACGTCGCCCAGTTTCCCGCGCCGGTCCGGGACTTTAATGGAAGTCACCGTGCCGCCGAAGTTTGTGATCTGCACCTGTGCGCCGTGGCTATTGGTGAGCGTATACAGCGAAAGCGCCTGTCCGTCCGCCGTCTGACCGAACGCCTTGCGGGTAATCGTGTCCGCCGCTCGAACCGCCGACACCGAAAGGGGCAGGGCCGCAATGCTCCCAAACAGCCCGGCATAAGCGCAGGCACGGCCCACTGATCGTAGTGACTTCATCGTTAATTTTTTCTCCTGACAAGCCCAGTCATTACCAGGCATAATTTTCGCATGATACCCGAACATGCTGCCGTTATGTACGGTTACTGGGAAGCGGACGCCGTATGCGCTTTCTGCATCGCTGCGTCGAAATCCGCGTGGTCGGTGCCCGACCAGAAGCCAAGCTGCCAGCGCCAGTTCGCCAGCAGCGCCGGTGGAGCCTGAGCCGCCAGTGCCGCCCGGTAGGCCAGAACCCGCCCGCGCTCCAGTCCCGGCGCACTGCTGCCCTGCGCTTCTGCCGTATCCAAAGCCGACCACAAGGCGCGTGCCGCCGTCAGCGTGTCCGCTTTGCCCGGTGCCGCCGGTGGCACGGCAGGCGGCGCATACGCGGCAAACGCCGAAGGTAGAGGCCGCGGGCCTTGCGGGAAGCCGCCTAAACCAGCGGGACGGGGACGCAAAATCGCAATCAGCGTTAGGCGCTTGGTTCCACGCATGACAACAAAGGAGAGCGCATCTCCATCTTTGTGTAATTGAACAGCTTGAGGCAGGCTTTCCGGGTCCGGCAGCGCATGGCCGTCAGCAGTAAGGAGAACGTCACCCGGCAGAAATCCTGCGGCTTGCGCCGGTGAGCCAGGCAGGACATGAGCGGCAACGAGCTTGTTGACCGGCCTCGGCGTAATGCCCGGAACAGACTCTAAAGAGCCTACTACACCAAGATAAACAGGCTCAATCGGCTGTGGGTCGGCAAAAGTAGGAGAAGCAAAGTCGACAGGGATTTTATCCAGAAAGACGCCTTGCAACTTGGTGCATTCACTATAGGAACGCCCAATCTTCAGATGGAACGTCCCCGGCCCCATGACAAGAAACTGCTTGTAAACGCCATGGTAAAAGTCCGCCACCCGCGCTGAGGCCAGCGCCGGTGCGCGGTCTTCTTCGGCAAGAGTCGGCTTATCAGCCTTCATTTCCAGGAAGTAGTTGCGCTTGGAGAAGGGCGATTGATGCCCGTCATTGTTGACGAAGTAGAAGGAAGCGCGGTGCGCTCCGGCGGGAACCGTGAACGTCACCCACAGGTCAGGACCTTCGTAGGTCATCGGATATTTGTCATGCTGCCAGCTTCCATCGTTGACTTCCGCTTCGCGCCGAGAGCCTAATGTCGGAGAGTATAGAAAACGCCGTTCCGGGATGATCCGTTTGCCAATCCAGGAGTAGATGGAAGGAGCGTCTTTGTAATGAGGGCCGGTTTGGTCGAAAGCCTCGTAGCCTGGTTCCTGAACCTCCGGCTGCAAAACCGGGCTGGTAGTCCCACACAGATCGGCGTACTGATGCCCGTAACGCCCTACCCAATCGCCCTGAGTTTGCCAGTCTTCACCCAGATACACCGCCGTGCCCGGCGAAAGCGCAGGCGCAGCGGCGGGCACAGAGGCCAGCAGCGCCTTCAGCTCTGCGGCTGTGGGCGCGGCGGCAGGAGACGGCAAAGCGGCCGGAGCGGGAGCGGCGGCAATATGCCAAGCAGGAGCGTTGGGATCGGTGGAGGGCGCTACTGCCAGCCCGGAGCCGTAGCCGCCGGCCAGCACCGATGGCCCGGCAGACGCCAGCAGGCAGCGAACATCGTCGGTGAGCGGCTGAGTGAAGGCGCTGACAAGGGCGTGTCCGGGCTGGGCCGTGTCCGCCACTTCCACGCCTTTGGCGCTGTGCCCGATCCAGAGCCGGCCCGCGCTGTCTTCGGCCAGCGCCGAGACGTAATCTTCGGCAAGCGTCGGCGTCGGGGCCGGCGCAAGATCGGTCGGGACGGTTCCGGTGCGCCCCTCGACCTTCTTGTACCAGTCCTTGCCGCGCAGGTACGTCCATGATTTGCCGCCGTCCTGGCTGCCGGCAAGGCCCGTCGGCGTTCCGGCGTAGACGGAGCCGTCACGGGTCGCCAGCAGGGCGGTGATGCGGCAGTCGGGGAAGCCGGGGCCGCTCGGCGAGATGCCGGGGCGGGTCGGCCCGATTAGGTGCTGCCAGGAGGCATAATCGTTGGTGGGTGTCCCAATTGCCAGGCCATCGCACTGCGTCCCAACGTATAGAGTGCCTTTGGCGTCAAACGCCAGCGCCTGAATCTGGTCCGACGGCAGATGCTCGGCGCGTGTATAGTAACGCCAGGTGTCTTTGGCCGCCGAGTACCGTGTCAGCCCGGCATCGGTTCCGATCCAGACATCGCCGTCTTTGGGGCTGACGGCCAGCGCAAACACATGGCTGCCGAGCGGGCCATGCGCGGCGTCATAGCTCTTCCACGCCTGCCCATTGAAGACCGAAATTCCCGCACTCCGGTGCCCGGCCCAGATGCGGCCTTTCGTGTCGCAGACCAGCGCCGAGACATCATCTTGCCCCAGTCCGTCTTTCACGCCGTAATGTGTCCAGCCTTTGTCCGCGTCCGCACCGCTCGCCACCCAAACGCCGTTTTCTTCCGTCCCGGCCCAGACCCGCCCTGATGTGTCCGCCGTCAGACTCGTGACGAACTTCCCCTGCACGGCGGCATCCCAGCGCGGCAGGTCGGCAGACGCGGGGCCGTATCCCAAGAAAATGCCGCAGAGGCAGACAGCGGCTAAACGGAGCAGGCAGAACATCCGGGACATGGCGCAGCCCTTTCGCGGAGACAACAGCGGTGAAAAAGACAAAGGTTAGGAAAGCGGCGGCTAAGAAGAACAGCCGCCGCGAGGAAAATGGCCCTAAAAGAAGATGGGCCTAGAGGGATTCGAACCCCCAACCTACCAGTTATGCCTCCCACTTCGGCTTTTGCCGCCCTTTTCAGGTTCGTGGTCTGGACTCTCTCTTCATCCCAACCCTTATAGTATGGGATGCTTCCCGTAGAGCCTCTACACCTTCACCTTGTCATTAACAAAGCGCTTGGCTCGGGATTACCATGCTTGTTCGAAGACGAACATCGGCGCAGGCTTCCCCGAGTTTGAGAAGTAATTTGCCGGCGGGTCGCCCCGCCGGTCGCCCGTTGGACACGGCGCATATCCCGTTGGGACTTAGCGCCGCGCCCGTTAAGCCGGCAGCTCTAACCGTTGAGCTATAGGCCCTCAACGTCGTTATTATAGCACATTCTCTCAATCGTGCTGATAGCAGCGCGAGCTTCCTCCCAATTTTGGTTTTGCCGCCGCATTGTCAGCGTATTCTGGAGCCATGTTGAGCGGTCTTCCTGTTCTTTGACCAGCCAATCTAGGTCAATGGCGATTTCAGGCCGCAGCGCTCCAGAAAGCACAGCATTTACCCGCTCTGCCATTGCCGCCATCAGCCGCTCGTGAAACGACATGACTTCCTCTATGAACGCAGCTACCGGCATTGTGATCTCGCCAAAAGTCGCCGCCCAAACAATCACTCCATCATCTAAGACATCCCGGTTATCCCATTTCAAGTGAAATGCCTCGCCCTGCGTCCACATCCATATCTTGGGCGGACGCCGTAGGTAGCCAGCGTCCCATGTGCGGCTCCACCACCAGCGGAAGGCAAGGTCTTGTAAATCCCAAGAAACTTCGTCGTTCTTTGCTTCAGCCCACCCAAAGGCTTTCTTTTGCAGGCTTTCCCACTTTTCTAAGTCTTGTGCGCGGTGAAACAAGTCATCCGGCACAGGGTCAAGTATTGCCGGAAGATGGTCAAGCAGGTCTTCCCAGGGGCGCACAATCTGGTAATCTACATAAGGTAGCTCTTTACCGAGCTTAGGATATTCGGTAACCCAATGGTCAATCCAAGCCTGACTAGAGCGGAAAAGTTGCTGCCCGCCAACCTCCCACCAGCACCAGCCGTCCGTCAAGCTAAACCAACTTAACGTAGGCTTATCTTCATCGCCCCACGGCGCAACATCTTCTAACGGGCGCAGCTTGAAGTGAAATAGCATAGGGGTTACCAAACACGCTTGGCCCAGCTTACAACGGCGTCGGCGAGGGAATGGGCCATGCCGCCGAGGACTAGGCCGACTAAAGCGCACATGGCCCAAGAGGGATGCGCGTGGGTCCAGTCGGTCGTGAAGCCCCAGAAGCCGCCGAGTATTAAATCCCGGTCAACTCGGATGCCGGCGCGTTCCAGCAGCCACAGGACGCCGCGCATGACGGCCCAGAGCATGACCAGAAAGTAGGCGACGCGGAAAATCGGGCCGAAGCCGATGCCGTGAGACACCCACGAACGGTGCGGCACTGCCTTCTGGTACGGCCACCAGAGCCAGCGCAGCAGGCCCCAGCGCTTGTAGGCCCGCGAGTAGGTGTCTAAGTCGTCAGACAGCCAGAAGCCGGAAAAGAGGTACGCGGCGAGGCCAATGGTGAAGCCTGCAATGTCCCGCACCGACGACTCCCACCACCAGAGCGGAACCGAGGCGACTGCCGTGACGACCGTGATCTTATCGTGTGTTTTACCGCTCGGCACCCGTTACCGCCCGAACTTTCGGTCTAGGTCGCCGTTCGGAAGCTCTACGATAATGGGCCGACCATGCGGGCAGGTGTACGGGTTCTCGGAGCGCAGCAGGTCGGCGACAAGGGCGTTCATCTCGTCGAACGTCAGCGGGTCGCCGGCTTTGACGGCCATCTTGCACGACGCCGTAATCAAGACTTCTTCCGCAGGCAGCAGGAGGCGACGCGAGACGGTCTTTTCGACAAGCTCGTCTACAATCTGCCGCAGGACCTCCTCGGGACCATCCTGGGCTTTCAGGCGCTTCTCCGCAACAGACGCCGGGACGGAGCGGACGACGAACGAGTCGCCGCCGAATGGCTCCAAATCAAACCCCGCTCGGCGCAGGTCTTCCAGCCGCTTTTCGATAACCAGTGTTTCACGGCGGCTTAACTCCAGCGTAAACGGCAGCATCAGCCGCTGGGTTGGAACGCCGCCCCCCGCGCCTTCGGCCCCGGCAAGTAGCTGTTCATATAAGACGCGCTCATGGGCGATATGCTGGTCAATCAAAACTAAAGCGTCGTCGGTCTGGGCCAGAATGTACATGTTGCGCGTCTGGACCAGCACCCGCAGGGAGTCCAGGTTATGTCCGCGGTAATCCGCGCCGATGGAGGTCTCAGAGGCCCCCACCCCCAGCCCCTCCCCCGCAGACGGGAGAGGGGAGCCGGAGAAGACAGGGCCGCCTTCGAAGGGATCATCGTCAAAGCCGTTCTGGGCGCGTTCCCGGTAAGCATCTCGGAACGCCGTCATATCGCGCGGCTCCTGCCGCGTGTTTCCCGCCGGGCGCGGCGGCACGGACATTAATGAAGGCTGTCCCTGCTCTCCTCCTCTCCGGCTCCCCTCTCCAGTTCCGACGGGGGAGGGGCTGGGGGTGGGGGCACTCAGCTTCTGCGTCAGTGTCGGCACTAAACCGCCGGCCATCAGCGCTTCCTGCACGGCTTTGTACACCGCCGCGTAGACGTCGCCTTCGCTCGTGAACCGGACTTCAGTCTTGGTCGGCGAGACATTCACATCCACCTGCGATGGGTCAATGTCAATCATCACAACTGCTGCCGGGTAACGGGTGCCGTGCAGCGTTTGGACCGCTTTGTAGGCTTCGTCCAAAGCACGGGTGACGGCTTTGTTCCGCACGAACCGCTTGTTGACGAACGTGTGCTGGGCGGACCGGCTGGATTTCAGCGCGGCAGGCGTGCCGATATAGCCGGTGACGCGCAGGCCGGAGACTTCGTAGCGCAGCGGGACCAGGTGCCGGGCGGTCTCGCGCCCGAACACATGGACGCAGGCATCCATCGCCGCGCCGCTGCCGCCCGACGCAAACACTTCCCCGCCGCCGTGGAGCAGCCGGAACGCAGCGTCAGGCCGGGCCAGCGCGAACCGCTGCATCAGCTCGACAATGTGGTTCAGCTCGGTAGACGACGACTTCAAAAACTTCAGCCGGGCCGGGACATTGTAAAACAAGTTCTCGACCGTGATAGACGTGCCGGGCCTAGCCCCGACTTCCGATACTTCTTCTAAAAGTCCGCCGGAGCACTTGATTTGCACCCCGGCAGCTTCGTCATCACCGGCAGCTTTCGTGGTCATCGAAAGCTGCGAGACCGACGCGATAGACGGCAGCGCTTCGCCCCGGAAGCCCATCGTCGTGATCTGAAACAAGTCGTCCGCCGAGCGTATCTTGGAAGTCGCGTGGCGTTGCAACGACAGCACCGCATCTTCCCGGCTCATCCCGCCGCCGTCATCAGTGACGCGAATGAGATACTTTCCGCCTTCATCCAGCTCCACTAAGATCTGCCTAGCCCCGGCGTCCAAAGCGTTCTCTACCAGTTCCTTCACCGCCGCCGCCGGCCGCTCCACAACTTCGCCCGCCGCGATCTGATTGGCCGTATTTTCATCTAAAACCTGTACCTGTGCCATAGTTATTGCCTTGTCTTTTCCATCGCGATCTCCGAGACCGCAAAGCCCATCTTTCGCCAAAAGTCTTCGCTGCCGCGCCCCGCCCGCAGGGTCCAGGTAATCCCGGCGTCCTCGCCCATCAGCCGCTTGACCATCTCGCGCCCGACTCCCTGCCCGCGCCTGTCTTCCGCGACAGCGACCATTGACAGCAGGCCGTTCGAGACGCCGTCACACAGCGCCCGCGCGAAGCCGACTACTTCGCCTTTGTCCCAAGCTACCACAGTTCGGTCCGAATGATCCAGCATCTTCGCAAACCGCTCCGGGTCTGCCACGCGGTGCGCCCAGCCGTTCTCCGACAAAAACGCCCAGACTTGCTCATAGTCTTTTCGGCTGATTGGCTTATATTCTACGCTCATGGCTGCTCTGCCGCCCGTTCCGCTTCCAGTTCAGTAAGGCGGCGCACGATCAACTCCTGCACATACTCTTCCACCGTCTGCCCCGCCTCCGCACCACTTAATCTTTGAGCGCAAGTACGTTCACTGCTGGAGCCAATTCTTCATAAACACATTGTAGCGCATTCAGTTTGAGCAGACTTGCCGGTCCGATGCTTCTTTGCAATGGAAGCCGCTCATCAAGAACAGAAGCCCGCATTAGGTAGAACGTCCACTGTGTCATATCAAGCGGGTCAACCGTCGCTTTGTCCTGGTGGTGCAGAAGGCAGAAGACATAGATGTCGGCCTGTCGCTGCCTGTTTTGGCTGTGATGCCCCACTTCCTCATCCCAGGCGCGGGTCGGTGCGATACCAAATAAGTAAGCCGCTGACTTGACTTCTAGTTTCAGGCCAGCCGGCGTTTTCAAGTCAAACGCATCCCATTCCACCCGTGCCTCTTGCGGCAGTTCTAATGCACTGGCAACAATATACTCGGCAAGGATGCCACGCAGAGTGTTGCTGACCAAATCGGAAGCGGACCAGCGCCAGAAGTCCAGCAGCGTCCGGTTCAGCAGTACGCCGCCATTATGAAATGGCTTATTGCTCAAGTGCATCAGCAAGTGTGTCTTTGACCTTCCGTGCTGTTTTGTTCGCCGGGTGCCGAGTTAAAGCAAGCTCGGCAATTCGTTCTGCGTCAACAAGCTGATTTAGCCGCAAGAAAACTTCCGCCAGCAGAGCAGGAGCGCGTACTCCGGCGTTCAAAGTCGTAGCCGCCGCTAATGGCACAATCGCCTCTTGAAGCCTGCCGATGTTTATCAAGCACTCACCAAGAAGTTCTAAAGACTTGAAGTGCGGGCTGATTCTGGTGCTTTGAGCAAACAGCGTCACGGCCTCTTCAAAGCGTCCTGCGACCATTGCTTCTCGTCCTTGTTGATAAAGAGTATGCGCTGCATCCATCTTAGTAGATCACTTTGTTCAGCGGATACTCTACCAGGCCCTGAGCACCGGCGCGGCGTAGTGCGGGCAGGATGTCGCGGACGGTCTTTTCGGGAATGATTGTTTCCAAAGCGACCCAGCTTTCTTCGTCTAAGGGCGAGACGGTTGGCTTTCGCAGGGACGAGAGCAGAGCAGTGACGGTGCCCAAGTTTTCTTTGGCGACGTTCATCTTGAGGCCGACTAAGCTGTCGGCGTCGAGGGCACCTTGCAGGAGAAGCTGCAAGTTTTCTATTTTTGTCCGCTTCCAGTCGTCTTCCCAGCTTCGATGGTTTGCGATCAAACGAGTGGTGCTTTCGAGCAGCGTGTCTACAATTTTGAGGCCGTGGGCGGCGAGTGTGCTGCCGGTTTCGGTGCCTTCGACAATGGCGTCCACGAGGTCGGGGACTTTAACTTCGGTCGCGCCCCAGCTAAACTCGACGTGGGCGTTGACGCCGTGGCGCTCTAAATAACGCTTGGTGACGCCGACAAGCTCGGTCGCGATGCGTTTGCCTTCCAAGTCTTTGGGGCCGGCGATGGGTGAGTCATTGGGAACAGCAAGCACCCAGCAGTACGGACGCGAGGTAGCTTTGGAGTAAAGCAGCTCGGCGACCTCGTAAACATCGGCCTCGGACTCGACGACGTTGTCGTGCCCGGCCAGCCCGACGTCGAGGACGCCCATCGCGACGTAGCGTGGGATTTCCTGGGCACGCAGCAGCACCGGCTCCAGCTCGTCGTCGTCCACAACCGGATGGTAGGAGCGCGAGGAGACCCGAAAGTCCCAGCCGGCTTTCTTGAACAGGGCAAAGGTCGCTTCTTGCAGGCTGCCCTTTGGCAGTCCAATTCGCAGTTTATTGGTCAAAATTGTGTTCCTCGGTGAAGTCATTTGCGACACTGTTTATGATGTTACGAGTAGTTGAAAACTACTCGCTAGGAAAGGAACTCTTCGAGTGGAAGATAAGCATTCGGAACGTACCTCTTCGTCCGCAGGACGCTTCTCCTAGCGAGTAGTTTCCAACTACTCGTACAATTTGTTCATTTATCGAACAGATAGTCGCTTTTTCACTGTAAGTATATCGAAAAACGGCAGGCAAGTCAACCACAGTGTACAGGCCGTGCTATACTCCATGCTATACTAGAAGCATGAACACTGTGTACGATGTTGTGATCTGCGGCGCAGGGCCTGCCGGGGCCTGCGCCGGGTACGAAGCGGCGGCGGCGGGCCTGAGAGCGCTCATTTTGGAGAAGCGCATTCTGCCGCGCTACAAGACGTGCGGCGGCGGCCTGCCGCTCTCGGTCGGGAGCGAGCTGCCCCACTTAGTCCCGGAAGCGTTTGTGGAAGCGACAGTAACGCACCTGCGGCACACCTGGAATTTCGGCGATGCGTACCTGGCCCCGCTGAACCCGGACCCCAGCGACAAGCCGATGAGCCTGTGGATGGTCCAGCGCAGCGTCTTTGATAACGCGCTGACCGAGCGGGCGGCGCGGGCCGGGTGCGAGGTGCGGGACGGCGTTTCGGTGAAGTCCATCGAGCCGGAAGGCGAAACGCAGGTGCGGGTGACGACGGCGGACGGCGAAGTCTGTTTCGCCTCGCACGTTGTCGGCGCGGACGGGGCAAACGGCGTTGTCGCGCGTCAGGCCGGGCTGCGCCTCAAGCGGATGCTGGCAATCGCGCTGGAAGCGGAGATTCCGCACGAGTGGGGCCGCGGTCATGAGACGCTGACGCCCGAGGTCGGGCATCTGGAGTACGCCGTCAAGCAGGGCTATGCGTGGGTGTTCCCGAAGGCCGGGCATCTGTCGGTCGGCGCGGGAATGTTCGGACGCCGCTCCGCCGAAGGCCGGGGCGAGGCCAGCAAAGCCGAGCTGTCCCGCTGGATTGTCGGGTATCTCGCGGCCCTCGGCGTTCCTGCCGACCCCAGGACGATCGAGTTCCACGGCCATCCCCTGCCGATCTGGGGCGGCTCCGAGCCGGTCACAGCCTGGAACGGGCGGGTGCTGCTGGCGGGAGACGCCGCCGGAATGGTCAATCCCCTGTTCGGCGACGGCATTTCCTATGCCTGCCGGTCGGGGGCGCTAGCAGGCGAAACTATCGCCGCAGGCCAGTCTGCCGACTGGACCCAAGTGCTGGGGCGAGAGTTTGCGGCGAGCCATGATGCCGCGCTTTCCATCGCCAAGTTCTTTTACCAGTTCCCCGGCACCTGCTACCAGATGGGCGTGAAGCGCCCTACCGGAACCCGCACCGCCGGGCGTCTGATCAGCGGCGATTTGACATTTGACAGCATTTTGGACCGCCTGCCGTGGAAAAAACTGATGGGCAGCAGCACGGCTGCCTGGTAACGCAGAAAAAAGTTTCGGGAAAGTGGGAGATAAGAAGGAAAACCCCGAGTAAATACGGAATACGGGGGCGAGAACACTCAATATCGCGCCTGCATGTACGACGCAGATGCCGCAAAAACACAGGAGACAGACACATGGCCTACAGCGTTAAGAGCAAAAAGAGCGGGACCGAATACTTCCTGCATGGGCGAGGTGCCGCAAACGGCAAAACTACGCTCTTCTTCTTTTCCAAAGAAGTGAAAGACGGGGCGCTCGACGCTCTGCCGGAAGGCTACGAGGTTTCGGAGAACTCCGCGACGGGATTACCGATCCTCAAGAAAAAAGTCGCTAAAGAGTAGCTTTCCTCTCTCGCCTTTACTGGCCGCCGTCCGTGTTTTCTGTTCGTCCTGAGCCTGAAACACAGCGGCGGCTTTTCGTTTATGGGCGATTATTGTGGCTGGCAGGAGAGATACATGCAGCATCAAATTCATGGGACAACGCTTCAGACACTCGAGATTGTTCTTCAGCCCGGCGAGATGGTTTTCAGCCAGACTCATCAAATGGCCTGGATGGACAATGGCATTACACTGGACACCAACACCGGCGGCGGGATGCTGAAAGGCCTGCTGCGGTCGGCGTCCGGCGGCTCGCTGTTTGTCACCCACTTCTCCGCCCAGAGCGGCGCGGCGGCGCTTGTCGCCTTCTGCCCGCGCTTTCCCGGCACGATTGTCGCCCGGCAGCTTGCGCCCGGCGAGACGCTGATCTGCCGCAGGGAAACATTTCTCTGCGCGGAAAGCACGGTTCAGCTAGAGATATTCTTCCGGCAGAAAATCGGCAGCGGCATTTTCGGCGGCGAGGGCTTTATTCTGCAAAAAGTCACGGGGCCGGGCTGGGTTTTTTTAGACTTGTCCGGGGAGATTGTGGAAAAGACGCTGGCTCCGGGTGAGAACCTGCGAGTGCATGTCGGGCATGTGGGGGTTCAGGAGCCGTCAGTCGCGTTCAACATCACGATGATGAAGGGCTTCAAGAACGTGCTGTTCGGCGGCGACGGCCTGTTTCTTGCCGTACTGACCGGCCCCGGCACGGTCTGGCTTCAGTCCATGCCGATTGTCAACCTCGCCGAAGAAGTCTTCCGCCACGCGCCGGGCGGCGGCGAGGGTGCCGGCGGAGTAGTCGGCAGCGTACTTGGGGGCCTGCTGCGCGGATAGGGGAGAAGGTATAGCAGATGGCAACGCGGGACTTCGGCTGTTGGCCCATTCTTTTCTCGCTGCCGTCAATTTTTGTGCATGTCGTCCGTGAGATGATACGCCAGGCCTCTTTCCCGCGTCCGCACAAGCTGCATACGGCAAAAGAAGCGATGGAAGTTGTCCTGATACTGACGAGCGAGCATGGAGGCACCGGAGCAGCCTTCCCTTATGTCCAGCGGGCTTTAGAGCTTGAGCCGCAGAATATCCAGGCGGCCAAGTTCATGGCTAAGTGGTTTATGACCAGCCGCAAGTTCTCTGAGGCGCTACCCTATTTGAGAGTAGCGGTGCAAGGTGCTCATCCGGACTCGATCTACATTGTCATGCTGAAAGAAACGTAGGCTGCGCTCGGCAGAAATACCGAAATGCGGGATGATAACGCTCCTGGCGAGAGCAAAAACAAAGCCCGGCACTGAAAGTGCCTGGCTTTATTGTCTAGTTTAGCAGCTCGTAGCGCGTGTTTCTCTGATGCGCTTCGTAGCCCGCATCCGTGATAAGCCGCTCGATCTCTTCCAGGGGCACGGTGAAGACGCATCCGGCGGTGGACACGACGTTTTCTTCCATCATCGTGGAACCGAAGTCGTTGACGCCGTACCGAAGCGAGAGCTGCCCGATGCGCGGTCCCTGCGTCACCCAGGACGCCTGGATGTTCGGGAAGTTGTCCAAAAAGATGCGCGAAATGGCAATGGTCCGCATGTAGTCAAACGCCGAGGCGCGGGTCCCCCCAAGTTCTGTGCCGTCCGGCTGGTAGTTCCAGGCGATAAACGCAGTGAACGCTGTGGGTGACAGGGCCAGCGACTCGTCCTGTAAGTCGCGCAGCTTTTGCAGATGCTCGACGCGGTCTTCCAGCGTGTCCACCGAGCCGTACATCATGGTCGCCGTCGTGCGGAGGCCGACTTTGTTGGCGACGCGCATACAGTCCAGCCACTCTTCTGCCGAGTCCTTGTAGGGCGCGATCCACTGGCGCACCCGGTCGGTCAGGATTTCCGCGCCGCCGCCGGGAACCGAGTGCAGACCCGCGGCTTTGAGCCGGGTCAGCGTCTCTTCCATCGTCAGCTTGTTCAGCTTCTTGATGTAGATGATCTCGGCGGGCGACAGCGCATGGAGAATGACGTTCGGGAAGCGCTCCATGATTGCCCGGAACAAGTCTTCGTACCACTCGATCTTGAGCTTCGGGTTTAGGCCACCCTGCATCAAGATTTCGACGCCGCCCACGTCCACCATCTCCTGGATCTTGGTCATGATGGTCTCGCGTGGCAGCACATAGCCGCCTTCCGCGCCGGGAATGCGGTAGAAGTTGCAGAAAGAACACCGGACATAGCAGACGTTGGTATAGTTGATGTTGCGTCCGACAATGTAAGTCACCGTTGGGTCCGGGTGCTTCTGCCTCCGCACAAAGTCTGCGAGCTGCCCGAGTTCCACAATGTTCGTATGGTGGAACAAGCGCAGTGCGTCTTCGCCCGTGATCCGCTCGCCGGCGTAGACTTTTTCGGCGATGTCGTCAATGCCGCCGCCTATTACTTGCGGGGCGGCCAGTTCTCGTTCTAAAAGCGCCATCGTGTGTTTGCTTTCTAAAGAGACCCGCCGCCTTGCTTCGCAGGGTCCTCCCTGAAGGGAGAATTAGGAACAGGCTGCAACCAAAAAGTTAGCTTTGCTCCTCTTCATCTTCCCTTTAGGGAGGACCCTGCGAAGCAAGGTGGTAGGTCATGCCATCGCCAGCGGGATCGGCATTTGGGCCGGAGCATCGTATTTCGCCGCGCCGTGCCGGACCGGGTCGTCCAGCTCATCGTTTTGCGAAACTTCGTTGTAGAAGCTGTCGCGCTCGATGGGCGTCCGGCCTGCCTCGACAATCAAGTTCACAAGCTGCGGGCGGGTCAGAACCTGCTGCTTGTTGCCCTGCTCGCCGTCTTTGTAGGTAATCTCGTACTCGTGGATCGTGCCGTCCAAATCGTCCGCGCCGTACCACTGGGCAAGCTGCGAGACCTGCGGCGTGTTCATAATCCAGAACGTCTTGATATGCTCGAAGTTATCCAGCATTAAGCGAGAGATCGCGATGTTACGCAAATCGCCGTCGCCGGTCGGATGCGGCAGGTGGGAAAGCTGGGTGCCTTCCGGGTGGAACGACAGCGGCGTGAACGTCACGAAGTGCCCCGTCTCGTCCTGAAGCTCGCGCATCTTGACCAGATGCTCGACGCGCTCCGGAATCGTCTCGATATGGCCGTAGAGCATGGTGGCGTACTGCAAAAGTCCGGCTTCGGCGGCGGCTTTGGAAATCTCCATCCACTGGTCACCGTCGAGTTTACGGTCGAACAAAGCCATGTGAACCCGGTCGGAGAGTATCTCAATCCCGCCGCCCGGCAGGGAGTCAAGCCCCGCTTCCCGCAGCTCGGCAAAGACTTCCGGCAGCGGCTTCTGGGCCTGCCGCTGGATTTCGGCAATCTCCACGCAGGTAAAGGCTTTGATGTGAACGCCGGGCCGGACCTGCTTGACGGCCCGCAGCAGGTCCAAGTAATACTGGTACGGCAGCTTCGGGTTAATGCCCGCAACCATGTGGACTTCTTTGATCGGCACATCGAGGTGCATCCGCAGCTTGGCCTGCACATCGGCAATACTCATGGTGTACGGGTCCGGGCCGCCCTTTTGGGCGTAGAACGCACAGAACTTGCAGCCTTTGTTGCAGACATTGGTATAGTTAATGTGCTGGTTGCGGACATAGTACGTCTTGTCCCCGCTTAACCGCTCCCGCACGATGTTTGCCAAAGCGCCAACCGCGTTCAGGTCCGCCGTCCCATAGAGCTGAAGGCCGTCGTCGGTGTTTAGCCGCTCTCCGTTCATCACTTTGTTGTAGATGTCCGTCAGCCCAGCATTGGCGGCGGCAATCTCCGTCATTCGTCTGCTCATAGATTTTCCATTCTAACAACTCGCCCTGGCGATACGATTATCGGCGACATTGTGAATAAAGGCACAATGTATGTTACCACAATTCAAGCTGTTTGCAATCGTTTCAGACACCAAGTTTGTGCCAGCCTTCGTCCGCCTCGTCTTCGCATTCCTGCATATAAACCGTGCGCCACTTCTTGTCTTCAAGGACTTCCGCTTTGTAGATAAGAACTTGCTTTGTACTCTTATCTTCTAAAACAACCGGCATCGTATAAACGTGCCGCAATCCGAGGCGAATAATTGTTTCTCGTGGCAGCGTTCCAAACTCGGTACAGGCAATTTCCGAAAAGCCGAGCTGCTTTTGTGTGCCTCTGCGCTTTTTGCCCGGAACGACTGGCTTACGCTCCGCGAAGATTTCTCCCACAAGTGCCATAACAATCTCTCAATTCTCGTTTTGCAACCACCGTTAGGTTGTGCTATTTTGGCGGGCGCATTGCCGCTGGAAGAAGCGGGATGATGAAGGCGCGTAGTGTCTGCGCCGACTGTACGGCATTCATCGTTTCTTGTTCCGAAGGCCAAAAATCCTCGTCGTAACGAAGTTGGACCGCGTAGGGCGTCAAGGCTTGCCCTAACGCTTTCATAGACTGAAAGGATGCCTCTTGCTGCTCGCAAAGTTCAACAAGCTTTTCTAAATTATGGATGAATGGAACAGGTAAGCCATAGGCAATCAGGTATGCTTTGATTAGTTTCTCAGCAGCTTGCTGTGCATGAAAACACGCCGTATCAAGGGCAGTGCTGGAAGCAACACAAAGTCGCGCGTTTGCAAGGTCACTGTCCGCTTTGCGAATCCAATCTTTGACCAGATCGGCGGTTGTCTTCATAAAGCACCCTGCCTTCCCGAAGAGCAATTGTCACGAACGCCTGCGGCACGTTTTGCCATTCCCTAATTTCCTCTGGTCTGTAAACGACAACGTCCATTGGGATGATAATGTCGCTCAGTACACCGTACAAAGCGGCGGCACGCTGGGCGCGAGGCCGGGCGTCGTCGGACACGACGAGCAAGTCTATATCGCTCTCGGGGCGGGCATCATTCCGGCCCCTGCTGCCGAATAGAATGACTTTCTGCGGATGGGCCGCCGCAACGATACGGCGAACGATTTCCAACATGAGTTTGTCGTCTACTTGGTATGTCATGCTAATCTACCGGGTCTTCGTTTGCGCCTAATCGGTGAATGTCTACAACGTCGGTGAGGCGCTGCAGGCGGGTAACCATGGCAGCGATATGGTCTGTATCGGCGGCGTCGAAGCTGATCTGCATGACGGCGGTATGGTTTGCCAAAGAGCGGGTGCGGATGGCTTGAATGAATGTCTTAGCTTCCGAAAACAGCTTGCCGATGTCCTCCAAGAGGCCTAAACGGTCTACCAACTCAATCTTGATGTCGGTCGAATAGCGCTGGGTGGGGTCGCTCGGCTTCCAGTCTATTTCAATCAGCCGCTCGGGTTCGGTCTGCTGGTAATGGGCGACATTGGCGCAGCCGTGGCGGTGCAGGGCAATCCCCTTGCCGCGCGTCATGTAGCCGGAAACTTCGTCGCCGGGAACCGGCTGGCAGCATTTGGCCCGGACAATGGCAACGTCTTCCAAATCACCGCCGACTTGCAGCCTGCTGGTATTGGCCGAGCCGGTATGCACGGAGCGGCGGTCAAATGTCCGGCTGCCTTCTTCATGGGGCGTTTCCTGCGCCAGCGCCCGCATCCGCGTTACGACCGAGCCGATGGCGGCGTCGCCGTAACCGACCGCCGCCAGCAGATCTTCCTGACCGGGATGGTTCATCTGCTCGCCGATTTTATTTAAGACCTCGGGAGACATGAGGGCTTTGATGTCCAGGTGCAGCCGCTCCAGTTCTTTTTGCAGCAGCTCGCGGCCCCGTGCCACATTGGACGCATAGCGCAGCTTACGAAAATAGGCTTTGATCTTGGTCCGGGCATGGCTGGTCTTGGCCGACGCCAGCCAGTCCAGCGAGGGGTTGGCATTAGGCCGGGTCAAAATCTCGACAATGTCGCCGTTCTTGAAGTGGTACGTCAGCGGGACGATTTTGCCGTTGACTTTTGCCCCCGAAAGGTGCTGGCCCAAAGCCGAGTGGATACGGTACGCGGCGTCAACAGGCGTCGCGCCGAGGGGGAAGTCCAGCACGTCACCTTTGGGCGTGAACACAAAGACCTGGTCGGTGAACAAGTCGCCGACGACCGAGCGCAGGAACTCACCAGGTTCTTTGGCGTCATACTGCCAGTCGAACAATTGCTGGCGCAGGAGAGTTAATTTGTTGTCAAACCGCTTGTCGGCGGAGGCCGACTTGCTCTTGCCCCCACCCTCTTTGTACTGCCAGTGGGCGGCAATGCCGAAGTCGGCGGTACGGTGCATATCCGTTGTTCGAATTTGTATCTCCAACGGCTCGCCGTTCGGCCCAATGACTTTCGTGTGCAGGGACTGGTAACCATTAGACTTCGTTTTGGCAATATAATCGTCGAAGCGCCCCGGCAGCGGCATCCAGACTTGATGCACGATGCCGAGCGCATGGTAGCAGTCGGCGACAGTCGGCACGATCACGCGCAGGGCGATCAAATCATAAATCTCGCCCAAGTCCAGCGTCTGCTTTTGCATCTTATTGTAGATGGAATAGAGGTGCTTGGGCCGGCCCTGGAACTCAGACGAAATACCCTCTTCCGCCAGCCGCGCTTTCAGCGTTTCCGTGGCCGTTGCAATATCTTTCTCGCGCTGGGATCGTGTCCGGTCCAGCTTCTGCTTCAATTCATTGTAAGCGTCCGGGTTCAGATACTTGAACGCCAAATCTTCAAGCTGCCACTTGATCTGCCAAATGCCTAAACGGTGCGCGAGGGGAGCAAAAATCTGAAGTGTCTCCTGCGCGACACGCTTCTGCCGATGCTCCGGCATCGCGCCCAGCGTCCGCATGTTGTGGAGTCTATCTGCCAGTTTAATGACCATGACCCGGAGGTCCTTCGCCATTGCCAGCAAAATCTTACGCAGGTTCGCCGCACTTTTCGTGGTCTCGCCGTGCCGCTTTTTGCGGGCCAGTGCTTCGGCGGCTTCCGGCGTGGCCGGCTCGGCGGCAGGCAGGGCATCTACCCGTGAGCCTGGCTCGGCCTCATTCCGCGCCTCAAAGTCGGCCAGCTTCAGCTTGGTGACGCCGTCTACGAGGTCCGCGATCTCCTCGCCGAACTCCGCCGCGATCTGGTCCCGCGAGACGCCGCAGTCTTCCACGACGTCATGCAGCAGGCCCGCCGCGAGGGTCGCGTCGTCCATTTCCAGCTCGGTCAGGATCGTCGTGACCGCGACCGGGTGCGTGATATACGGCTCCCCAGAGCGCCGGGACTGGCCTTCGTGCTTCGCCTCGGCGTAGGCATAGGCGCGGCGCAGCAAATCGGCATCCGTTGTAGGATGATAGGCTTGCGCCTTGCAGATAATTATTTCAACAGGGTCTTCAGGCATGGCCGTGCGTGTGAGCTTTCCGTATTGCGTCAACACTTTTGAGAAAAGCGCTGTTCCCCTGCCTGTTGTTATGGCTCCATTGTCTTTGTCAGCGTCCATCAATCGTGATCATGCTTTCTAGCGCACTTGCGCTTTATTCTGTCATTGTGCATGATTTTGACGTTTTCTGTACCCTCTTGTTCCGCTCGCCTGCTTTATATAAACATTCTACCCGTTCTGCTCGCCTTCTTCTTTTTCCTGCTCGGCTTTCTCACGCTCTTCTTTCTCTGACTCGACCATCACTTGCTCCGGGGACATAATCTTGCCGCCAAACCGCAGTTCCAGCAGCCGGGCATCATCCAGCATCTTTTCGTTCAGCGTCAGAAACGACGCCCCGGCGTGGATAGACGTCAAGAAGTGATGAAATGAATCGCCGTAAGCATCATGGTAATGGGCGCACAGCCGCTTGTACTCGGCCTCATCCCGGACCTTCTTGCTGGAAATCGCCCACGACTTGATCTTCTCGCGCTCTTTGTTCGCCGCGCTCTGCAGTTCCACCATCAGCCCTCGGTGCTTACGCTCATACTCCGTCTGCGTAATCTTGCCCGCTTCCAATCTCTCATTCAGCGCCTTCATCTTCTTAAACCACGGGTTGTCGTTGAGGGGATGTCCGACAGGTTCATCTTCGCTATCTACTTTTCCGTTTGCCATTACCATATCTCCCTTCCGACAGGAAGCCCATAGTCTATAAACTCAGGCAGGTTTTCGTCCGTGATTTGAGCCACTAATTCTTCCACGTCGTAATGTGGCCTTGGTAGATCGGTGACTTCAATCTTACCATTGCGGATGTAGATGTTCACTGTATCTCCTTCCTTGAAGCCGATGGACGCGAGCATAGCCTCTGGTATTGGTACAGCAGGACCATATTCAGTTTTCGTGATGCGTACTTGAACGGGTTTCATAGTAAACTTCCTGCCTGAGTTTTCCGGTCCAAACCTGAGTTTTCCGGTCCAAAAGACCAGGGGACTTGTTTTACTCGCTCCGCCGAGACCATTTCGTCATTCGCTGCCGCCAGACTTCGACTTCATCAAAGTCCTGCGGGTTGTACTCGCCGTCAAGGTACATCTGAAGCTTTTCGGCTAAATCTATGGTTGAAAGTTCATGTGCAAGTTCAACAGCGGTAACTTCACGAAAGTTGAAGTTCTTGCATCTCGCTGTACCTACAATTACATCCCCATTTTTTGCAGCGATATATGCTATAGCAGTGCAATAGCTTGTTGGGTCTATACCTCTGAGATGAGTTGGATTAGGACGGTCACAAAGTTTCTTGTTGAACTAACCAAGAATACGCGCTCGCGAGGGAACGAACGGATCGTAGGGTGGTGGCATGAAACGTTGCTTCTCAAAGTCGAAGTCGCCAAGAATCGAAGACCAACAGAACGGCTCGTCAAAGGAAACTTCCCCACGTTCCTGTGCCGCGTGGAAATCTTTGCCCAGAAACCAAACTTCAGCCAGCCAGCCTACCAATGTAAAACGCCCCACACGGCGCAGGTATCCAGAGTCAATCCGAAGCAGCGGCATTCCCAGCTTTTCGCAGATAGAGTCTTTCAAGTTGTCATTCATAATTGCGGAAACATCAGAGGCGTGTCCCGCGCCGTCAAACTCAACGGCGAATGCCGGTGGTTTGCCGGCCTGCTCCACGACGAAATCAAAATGCGCTTTCAACGCATAGGAGTATTCAGCATCCGTAAGGCCGCTATAATTGATTTCTAAAGCATCCGCAACGCGAACTTTTGGAAAGACTCGCGCACCGGACCGCAGTGCCGCGTCTTGTAAAGCAGCATCAGTTGCTTCTTCATATTCATTAACAAGTATAGGCTTTCTGCGGTCCACCAGTTTTCTCCTTTAGATGCCTGCGTCGTCGTCTTTGGGTTCGGCGAAGGGCTTGTAGGCGCGGTAGATGGTTTTCCACATAACGTAGCCCATGACCATGTTTTCGTCCAAAGCGGGGTTGCCGGATCCTGCGCCGCGGTCGCCACCGAAGCGGGTGGCCCAGAACGCGCCGGTGCCGTGGCGGCCGTCGTCTACGCGGGTCCGCAGGACGCTTTGGATGAAGTGCTCGGAGGCGTCTTTGTTTAAGCTGTCAATGCAGGCGACGATGCCGATTTTCTGGTTGATCAGCGTGATGGCTTCCCCGATATTCTTGACTTTGGTCAGGACGCCGACGGGACCGAACAACTCTGTTGAGTACAAAATGTTGTCTTTGCCGACGTTTTCTATCAGCGTGAATGGGACGTAGCTGCCTTCGGCGGCGAGGGTGTCTGGGACGGGAACTTGATGGCGGATATGAGCGCCTTCCAATAAAGACTGGGAGATGAGGCCGAGAACGCGGGCCTGCTGCTCTTCGGATACTAAAGGCGGCAGGGAGTAAAGGCCGGGGGTGCGGTCGGCGTCGGCCATTTCTTGGGAAGAACCGTCGCCGATGCGGATGCCTTTGGTTTCTTCAATGGCTGCTGTTACAAAGGCTTCGTAGACGCTTTCGTCGCAGAAGACTTCCTGAATGGACGTGCAGCGCTGGCCGCCGGTGATGGTCTTGCCATAAACGAAGTTCTTGGCGGCCCGCTGGATGTCCGCGTCTTTGTGGACATAAAAGATGTTGATGCCGCCGACTTCCTTCATCACCCGCTTGCCGAGGCCACTGGCCGTCGCGTCTACCGCGTCGCCGACGGCTTTAGATCCCGTAAACGACAGGCACTTGACGGTCGGGTGCGAGATGACCGCCTGGCCGGGGCCGACATCGCCCGAAACCATGCTGAACGTGCCAGGGGGAACCGTGACGCCGAGCTTTTCTTTGGCCCAAACGAAAGCTTCGTCAATGGCCGCCGCGATGGCCTGCGACGACTCAGGGATCAGGTGCGACGGCTTCCAGACGACCGTATTGCCGACCACTAAGGCCGCGACGACCTGGGCGATAGGGATGGCGACGGGGAAGTTGAACGGGGTGATGATCGCCGCAACGCCGCGCGGTTCCAGGCGCGATTCCATCACGACGCCGTCAATGTTCTTCTGGTAGGTCTCGCCCTTGAGGGAAAGGCCCTGCGGCGCGACGCACTCCACGACGCCGATGGCTTCGTCTAGGTCTAACTTGTTGTCGAACAGGGTTTTGCCCATCTCGCGGGCCATTGTCTGCTGGAAGTCCTCAAACCGGGCGTAGAGAATTTGGGCCAGGTGCAGAAAGATTTTCGTCTTCATGTTCCCGCTGACGGCTCGCCACGCCGGGAAGGCGGCGTCGGCGGCCAGCATGGCTTCATTCACTTCCGCATCGGTGGCTTCTGGGACATAGCCCAGAACTTCGGATTTGTGCGCGGGGTTGATGTTTGGCAAAAATGACGTGGATTCCGAGTCGCGCCACTGGCCGCTGAGATACATCTGATACTGCTGCTTGGAATTAAGTTTGGGAGAGAACATAGTAGGAGTCGTGGCCTTTCTGGAAAGTGTCGTGCCGTTACGGGACGAACACGGACAATGCACTTGGAACGATGCGAATGGTCACCGGCGTTTCGCCGAATGTCTCGCCGTCCACCTGGCCGGAGATCGGCGGATCGGACGAGAGCGCGATGGTGCGGGCACGGTAGTAGCGCACGCTCGGGTCGCGCAGGTGGCGGCGGGCCAGCACTGACACCATTTGAGACGCAAACCCGACACGGTCTATTCTTCGGTCCCTCTTGGGACGCTCAAAAACGCAGATGTCCAGCCAGCCGTCGTCAGGCGCGGCGAACGGCGCGAGCTTGATTTGCCGGTACGCATACGACGCGGCGTTAGCGACCACGACAAGAAACGCTTCTGAACGTATTGTTTCGCCGTCCAGCGTCAGCGTAATCGCCGTGCTTCGGTACTTCGCCAAAGCGCCAAGTGTCGCAAAGGCATACGCCGCCGGGCCGATCCAGTCTTTAACCGGCCCCAGCACTTCGCGCACGACAACCGCGTCAAACCCGAAGCCGGCCATCAGCACAAAGCAGCGCGTTCCTGCTTGTCCCAAATCCAGTCGCCGGGTCTTGCCGGCCCGCAGCAGGGAAGCCACAGCGTTCAAGTCACCCGAAGCGGGCAGGCCAAGCTCCGACGCCAGCACGTTTTGAGTTCCCAGCGGAACCAGGCCCAGCGGCAGCGGGCCGGACGAGCCGGGCGCGGCCATCAGGCCGTTGATGACCTCGTTGACCGTGCCGTCGCCTCCCGCAGCGAGAACCGCATCAAATCCCTGCCCTGCCGCCTGCTTGGCCGCTGCTTCGGCGTCCCCCGCCTTCTGCGTCTCAAACACCTGGCCTAGAAGCGGTCCCAAGGCCGTCTTCAGGGCCACAAGCGCTTCCCGCAGCTTCCCCTGCCCCGCCGCCGGATTGACAACAAGAAGCGCGTTCATAGAAATCGTTTCATACAGTCTTTGCCCAACCGCGCATGACTTATTGTAGCACACCGACGAAAATTTCTACTCGGAGGCCGGTATACTGAGTTCATGCCGCTGCCGAAAACCGTTGTCGTTCCACCTGATTGGGTGCGGGCGCAAAATCTAGCCCTCTGGCTGACACCCGGTGAGATGGAAACATACGCCGCGTGGGCGTCGGAGAAACGCAGATCGGAGTGGCTCGCCGGGCGGCTGGCGGCGAAGAAGCTACTATGGCAGGAGCTTGACCTCAGCCCGATGGACTGGCAGATTGGACGCGACGGCGTCGCCCCGGCAATTACTGGCCGCGATGTACCGAGCCTCACGCTGTCACTGTCGCATAGCGACGGCTTTGGGGCGGCCACGATCTCTGACACCCGCACCGAAGGCAGCGCCGGCGTTGACGTTCAGCGCGTTCGCCCCGTGCACCCCGGCCTCTGCGCCCGCGTGTTCACACGGGCTGAGCAGGAGCAGATCGCCGCGCAGTTTGGCTCCGAGAACAGCGCTGAAGGAATGCTGCTGTTTTGGGCGCTCAAAGAAGCCGCCATTAAGGCTCGCCGCCAGCCCTGGGAACGGCCCCTGCGCGGCGCCGTCGTTCACCTGGAAGGCACGAGTGCAGCCACCATCACCCTGGAAACTGCACATATTTTGACGGCGCAATATACGAAAATAGAGGAAGAACGGGGAAGCTGGTGGTTGGCGCGGGCAGTGCTAAGGCCGTGAAGGACCTCTACTCAATCGCGGCAAGCCGGGCGAGAAAATTCACCCGGCAGCAAGTCTATGGCATAGCATTACCAGACTGATGTGCGCTTTGTTCTGCCGCGCCAGTGCCGAGGTAAAATAAACAGCATGCTTTCGCCGGGCGTAATCATTCCGTGCCTTCAAGCGGCGTTTCCGTTTTGACCTCGACCATGAAACCGTCGGGACTGAGGACAAAATCCGTCCCTTCCCGCTGATGGTAGACTTCCACTCTTCTAAGGTTCGCTTCGTGCGTGTGTCCCATCACATATACGCCGAAATTCCTTTCCTGGACGCACCACTTGGCAGCGGCTCCCACGACGAAGGTCGCCCGCTCTGTAGGACCCAATTTTTTCAGGCCGGGGATTTCTGCGGCTAGATTGGCATTATTGAATCCTTTAACCGCACCATCATAGTTGTACTGGTCACACCGCTGGCCGTGCTCAATGAAAATACAATCCTGATCTATTTCTTTTTTTCGCAGATAAACCTTCGACAGCGGACCGCCTTGAGTCGGCAAAACGTGCGGGCTTAGGTCCGGCGGCGGGGGGACGCTCCAAGAATTGCTTGTCAGATAAGCATTCGCCGCGTCTGTCACTTTCGAGCACGCGAGGTAGCTGTCATGGTTGCCGTACAGGAACAGCATCTCAATGTCGTGATCTTTACAACGATCGAACGCCTGAAAAAGCTCATGGTAATGATGATGCGTCCGGCCAATCCACTCGCCGACCTCTTGATCACCCCCCCCGCACTAACTCAACTTCATGCTTTTCTCGTGGCTTTTTGGGGATGAACTTGCATTTGCGTTCAGCCCAAAGCTCATACATATCCCCAAGCTGCACCAACGTCATTTTTCCTGCCAATCCAAGTCCCTGAACCATAGAGAGAAACTGGATCATGGGGGAGATACTGACGCGCGAGTTAAAAAGGTCGCGCTTGGACGATTTATCCCCTGGCTCACCTAGAAACGTCGCATCCGCGACATGCATATCGGGCAGGATCAAATAAAGGTGCTTGTCGTCCGGCGGCTGGGGAGGATAGATTTTTTCTCGGAACTTGACGCTGATACCGGGATGCCGTGTGAATTGGTCGAGCAGGCCGTTCCCGTTGCTGCCTGCGGCTGCCTTTGGCTTTAAAGCTTCGTATTCACACACCGCTGCCTCTGCGCCGCAAATCAGCCCAAAAGTCTGGTTACCGTCTAACCAGCACCCTACGTCCATGTAAAGGAAGCCTCCTGCTTTGAGATGAAGCTTGTTGGCCTCATTAGCAGTCAAGCAAGCCTCTGGCAGTCCGGTTTTACCAGTAACCTTTGACCAGAGGTGACTAAGTAGACCCAAAGACATTCCCTCTCCAGGAACGTTTTTCTCGTCGCAGGAGACCACCATCAACTTTCCTGTGCTGTCATTCTTCCAATGAAAATAAACGTTGTAGGGTTTCGCCAATTTTTTCTCTGTTCCTGCTGTTTTCAGCAGCCATAGGCTTTGATGATTGCGCTTCGGGTTTCACTGTCCATCTCGCCGGTGCAGCTCTCCAGGGGGCGGTGCATGACTGTACTTTGAAGGAGTTGAATCGCACTGCAGGTCTGCGGCCCCAGTGCACCGTCGGGCGGGCCGGGGTCGAAGCCCAGATTCGCGAGGCGCATCTGCACGCCGGAAACGCCGTTGTCGTAGCCGGCGGGGTCCGCAGACTTTTTCTCCTGCGCCGGGTTTAGGGAGCCGACGGCGACAGGGAAGGTCAGGCCGGACCCCACAAGGTCAAGGGAACCTTTGTGGCTTCCCTGCGGCTGGATTCCGCTAACGACAGCCTCGCCGTCCCCAGTCGTGACGCCGGTGAACTTCTGGGAACCGACCGTCAGGCGGAACTGCTGGTGGGCCACCGGACTGCCGTCCGCGCCCAGCACTTTGACGCGCAGCGTCTCCCCCGCAGCGGCCTTGAGCACGAAATGGTGCTCCTGCCCGGTGGCACCAGACGCCGTTTTAGAAGTTTTGTCGGGGATGTAGAGCCGGTCGCCAGGGAACAGAATCTCCGGCAGGCGGTTCTGTTTCAGCGCGGCGTTGTGCGGGTCGTTCCAGATTGTCTTCCAGTTGCTCACCCCATAGTGGGCCGCGATTGTAGCCAGCCATTCTCCCTGTTTGACGACGTGTCATGTTCCCATTCCAATTGTTCTCCTCCGCTTCCTGCTCTATTCTACTTTGCTCCTATTCCCCTGCGCTTGCGGTGGGGTAGGCCCCTGTCGCTTCACGCCGACACATCTGGAGGCCCATCACGGTCAAAAGCAGGCCAAAGACGACAACGAGTGCCTGGTCGCTGCGGGTGATGGCGAGGAGCGCCCCGGTCAGCGCTCCCAGCACGGCCCCGGCTGAGAGCCAGGTCGCTGACTGCGGCTCAACGTCCCCGCGCCGGACATGCACCAGCAAAGGCGGCAGCCCGGCCACCGCCAGCACGACCAGCGCCGTCCCTTGCGCGACATGCGGTGGCAGGCCAAGACCGTAAATTGCTGCCGGGACAATTAAAACGCCGCCCAGTCCAAACACGCGGCTGATCAAGCCAACGCCTGCCGCCAGGATCGCGGCCAGCTCGTAAAACTCGATGCCGCGTGAAGTGATGGCATGCGGCAGGCGCGGCCCGTGCAGCAACCCGAAGCCAAGCGCCAGCATCACAAGACCCCCTGCAATAATCAGCGCTCCCCAGAGCAGCGGCAGACGCTCTAAATTCGGACGCGAGACGAGAAGCCGCTCCGCGATTAACGCGCCGAGGGTCTGGAAGAGAAACAGCAGGATCGCCAGCCCAAGCCGCACCTCACCGTGCTGGGCATACGACAGAATGCCGGCGAGGGCCGCGAAGAACGTCAGTGTCAGGCCGACGCCCACCGCCCTTGCCGGGCGCAGGCCGAGCAGGCGGCGCACCACTGGGACCCCAAACACGCTGCCGGAGATGGCAGACAGCCCAGTGAGGAGGCCGAGCGGCAGACCAAACAGAAACAAAAAGACGTTTTTCAGGTACGATAAATCAGGCCGAGCCATGCCGCCAGTATACCAGATATGCACTGCCAACTCATTTCTTATCCTCATCCCGTCTCCTACTCCGAGGCGCTTGCCCAGCAGTACGCGCTCGCGGAGAAGCGTGGGCGCGGCGAAGTCCCCGACACTCTGCTGCTGCTGGAGCATCCGCCGACAATCACACTTGGGCGGCGGACACAGGACACTGACCTGATTGTCAGCGAAGCGGCACTGAGAGCGCAGGGCTTTGACGTGGAGCGCGTGGACCGGGGCGGCGAGATTACCTACCATGGACCGGGCCAGCTCGTCGGCTACCCAATTTTGGACCTGCGGCAGCACGGCTCGGATTTGCACAAGTATCTGCAGGATTTGGAAGAAGTGCTGATCCAGACAGTCAGTGTGTTTGGGCTGCTGGGCGAGCGCGTGCCGGGCCGGACCGGGGTCTGGGTTCAGGACCGCAAGATCGCCGCCATCGGAATCAAAGTCTCGCGCTGGGTCTCGCTGCACGGGTTTGCGCTGAACATCGCAACAGATCTCAGGCCGTTCCGAGAGTATTTTGTCCCATGCGGCATTGCCGACAAGGGAGTGACTTCGCTCGCAGAGATGCTGGGCGACGCCGCTCCGGCGCGGGCTGAGGTAGAGGCAGTCTTGACGGCACGGTTTGCAGAGATATTCGGGGTTGACTTATTTTGTTAGCCGCCGTATAATATGGCAACAGATAAAGTAGAAACAAATGAACAAAGAAGTTTCCGTCCCAAAATACTATCCTAAAGGTGAGGTGCTCCGCAAAGTCGCAGAGCGTTATGCCAGCATTGACGCCGAAGCCATGGAGATAATTATTCGCATCAAGCAACTTTCGGCGGGGGATGAATGCGCGTACCAAGAAGCGCTTGAGCCTTATGGGCTATCCGAGGGACGGTTCTTTGTCCTGTGCTGCCTCTTTTCCGAAGAGATTGTCGGCCATAAAGACCCGAGTCCGTCCGAGATCGCCGAGCATCTGGGCGTCACCCGCGCCACTGTCACCGGCCTGCTGGACGGGCTGGAACGGGACGATTTTTTAGAGCGCCATCACGATGCGAAAGACCGACGGGCGCTGACAATCCATCTTACCGACAAGGGACGCGGCATCATGGACCGCTTTATCCCCGAGCAATTCCCGCGCATCAAACCGCAGGTGTTCCAGCTCAGCTCCAAGGACAAACAGACTTTAATCGCGCTGCTGACGAAGCTTCAGGCGTAGCGCTTCTCAAGAACCCATCGAGATCAAACCTGCGCGAATTTAGTTAGCCGGCAGATATTCAGGAGATAAACTATGAGCGATACACTTCAGCAGCGAGGCCGCAGGCAGAGATCTACCGCGCCAAGCGCACTTCCCCCGCCTGAGCCGGCGCAGCAGCCGCAGCCGTTGGCCTTGACAGGAGCGGCAGCCGTCGCAGACGCGCTGAACCACCGTTATCGGTGGATGATTCTGGCCGGCCTGATTCTAGCGGCGGCCATGGAAGTGCTGGACACGACGATCGTCAACGTCGCACTGCCGCAGATGGCGGGCAATCTCAGCACGACAACGCAGGAAATCGCCTGGGTCTCCACAGGTTATATCCTGTCTAACGTCGTCGTGCTGCCGATGACGGCGTTCTTGAACCTGCTGTTTGGACGGCGCAACTATCTGGTCGGCTCCATTGCGCTGTTTACAATCGCGTCGTTCTTTTGCGGGACTTCGCACAGTTTAGGCGAGCTTGTCTTCTGGCGCGTTTTGCAGGGCGCGGGCGGCGCGGCGCTGATCTCCACGGCGCAGGCCACTTTGATCCAAGTCTTTTCGCCCAAAGAGCAGGCGATTGTCCAGCCGGTCTTTTTGCTGGGCCTGGTTGTCTTCCCTACCCTGGGACCGGCGCTCGGCGGCTGGATTACGGACGCGATTAGCTGGAACTGGTGCTTTTTTATCAATGTCCCGATGGGACTTCTGGCCGGAGGCTTGGTTTTCTTTTTGCTGCGCGACACGGAGCCGGCGAAGCGCGACGTGCCGATTGACTGGGCGGGGATCGGGCTGCTGGCGACGGGGCTGGCGACGTTGCAGTATGTGCTTGAAGAAGGCGAGCAGGATGACTGGTTCAGCAGCCCGGCCATTATCCGTCTGGCCCTGCTTTCGGCAGTGTCCCTGACGGCGCTGGTGTTCTGGGAGCTTTCGCCGAAGAACAAGGCTCCGGTGGTGGCGCTGCGCGTTCTGAAGAACCGCTCGCTGTCGGCGGGGATTACGCTGTTTATCGCCGTCGGCTTCGGCCTCTACGGGGTCAATTATCTGTATCCTCTGCTGGCGCAGCAGCTTCAAGGGCTGTCGCCGCTCCAAAGCGGCGTGTCCCTGCTGCCGGGCGGGTTTGCCAGCCTGTTCAGCATTACGCTCTGCGCGGTTATCAGCAGCAATCCCAAATCAACAATAGACGCGCGACTCTTGACGTTTATCGGCATCGTGCTGTCTATCTGCGGCATGTGGGGGCTGGCGCATCTGAACTCTGAGGCAGGGCTTCCCAACACGTTCTGGCCGCTCCTGGTCCGGGGCATGTCCCTGGGCTTTTTGTTTATTCCAGCCAACACGCTCGCCATCGGCAGTTTGTCGAAAGACGAAGTCAATCAGGGCACGGGCCTTTTGGGCCTGGCGCGTCAGCTTGGCGGCTCGGTCGGGATTGCGATTCTGGCGACGTATTTTCAAAGTCAGCAGCATGTCAACCGGGCCAACCTGGTCGGCTACTTGACGCCGAGCCATCCGGCCTACACGGACCGTGTGTCCGGCCTGATCGGCACTCTCGTCGGCGGCGGTTACAGCCCGGCGGACGCGCAGGCGGGAGCGCTCGGGATTATCGAGCAGACGCTCACCCGGCAGGCCGCCGCCATGAGCTACAATGACTCGTTCTTCCTGCTGATGTTCATTAGCGCGGCCATGGTGCCGACACTGCTGCTGCTGAACAAGCCGAAAGCGGGCGCGGCCCCGGCAGCCATGCATTAAACGAGAACAATACAGGAGAGTAACTATGGAAAGTGTTGTAGTGACAGGCATCTCATCGGGGATCGGCTACGGGATAACAAAAGTGGGTAGTGTCTAAATATAAGTTGTTATGGTAGACTGCTTTCATGGTCACCCAGACAGTTACTTGTTACCATTGCAGCAGCACGAACTTGATCCGTTTCGGCTTTCAGAACGGCAGGCAACGCTACCGCTGCCGCACCTGCGGCAAGACCAGTCGCGACAACAAAGGCAGCAACGCCTACGACGAAACAGTCAAAGCCCAAATCCTAGCCGCTTACCATGAGCGCGGCTCTTTGCGGGCCATGAAGCGCGGCTCTTTGCGGGCCATGAAGCGCGGCTCTTTGCGGGCCATGAAGCGCATCTTTGCGGGCCATGAAGCGCATCTTTGCGGGCCATGAAGCGCATCTTTGGCGTGTCGCCCAACAC